>Ga0315914_1007911_pt1 | contig 14491 bp, 8 predicted proteins | sample MpolenodulesMG_FD_203920 | JGI IMG/M metagenome (GOLD analysis project Ga0315914, IMG submission 203920) | Medicago polymorpha root nodule microbial communities from Los Angeles, California, United States - elongated nodules | ecosystem: Host-associated > Plants > Roots > Nodule | place: USA...
TCGTGATCGCCCGTGGTTTTTTACTTCTCATATTGAGGAGTTTTCCACGTAAATCTTGTGTGTTATTTCTCTTGTTATTTTACTTACTTCTCTTTAATTCTCAATTTCATCGATTCTGTGCTTCCGCATTGCGCTGATACCGTAACAGCATCACCTTATGCATTAAATTTCCCTCTGATTTTATTTTGCATATAGATCTCAACTAACCAAATCTAATTTTTTATCATCTCAGCACCTGATTTTATTGAAGTTCAAAGGTATGAATTTTGATAAAATTACAACAATTCTATCAAATTTACTATAAATCCAAACACAGACAATAGCTGTTAATCCAAACTAAAAAGATAATCTGAGCTCCATTGGGGTAAAAGTTATAACGGATAAAGCTTGTTCCAAACTAAAAAGATAATCTGAGCAGAAATTGAATGACCACGATCTAATATAGCTTGTTTTTCAGCACCATTAACACAATCACCACCATCATAGTTTCCCAAACTACCCTCACACTGTCCCAAAACATACAAAGAAAACCCTCTTGGCCTGGCAAAATAAGGGAAATAAAGTAAGAATTTAAAAAATTGATGTTAGGACACAACAATAACATGTGAGTATGTTGAGAGAAAGACAGTGGAAGAATATTGTGTAGCAATGGAAACACTCAACAGCTACATATGTACTAATCTGATAATGAAAATAGATGCCCATATTTACCCAATTAATCATATATCAAATATTCCTCCACAATTATACCGTATGCACTAAACTTGTTGTGTATGTATTTATTTGAGGACACTTCTAGAATTAAGTAAAGACATGCTATCTGATCATTAGAATTGATATAGCTAGTCATGATATCTCAAGATCAGATATTATTACTGATAGAGAGAAAGTCTATATTAATGTGTTTGTCATCTCAAAAATCATTCGATTAGCGAAGCTAATTGATTCTCATGCAAGTATCATTTGCATTGTCTTCCCAATAAAATGCTTCATTTTTCTGATTTCAAGTTTTCATCTACTCAATTAAATGTAGCCTAAGAGTGCTCTAAGTAGAGACTGATTGCAACAACAGAAGAGAAAAATAGCAGGAAGAAAAGGATTTGAGTGGAAAATGACAGTTTAAATTGGATTCCCTTCCAATGTAAACATGGTGTGTTGCCAATAAATATGTTAGAACAGAAAACAAGTTCAAAATTAAGATTAATGGAACAATAAAAGCAAATAACAAAGTTCGGCCAATATTTCCTACGTCTCCGACTGCAGAAAAGCTGCAGTTCCTTTGTATTATCAATGAAAGATTAGGGTTTACAGTGCACAACTTATACATAAATACTACAATTCAGATTACAACATCATCCCTGAACCGTACCCCCAGTCGCCACCCGACAACAAATCTTTGGACATGTCACTCTTGCTCCGCTTGATTGACCTTGCCCACTTATCAAGTTATCACTAACAATGATCCATACTCAGCAAATGCTAAAAAAACATTATTCCGTTTACTCATTTCTTGGTCTTTTCCCTCTTTGAACTTGGATTTTTTTCCTTATCGCCATCTTCTGAGATTTTCCTCCTATTCTTCTTCCTCTTTTCTCTTCAGCACTCTGCATCCAGGTTTTTTTTAACAAATTAGTAGGTATGTATTTACCAGCATTTTCATAACACCACACTACCTAGTTCATCAAACTACAGTCGTGATCTCATTGTTGAAATTGGCTTCTTTTTTAAAGTATCATGTGTTCTGGGCAGACAGAGAAAAGAAGACAATTAATGTTATAGATACTTAAAAAAAAGAACAGTCAGAATACTAACAATAACAAAAAATATTGTGCTTTCAATCGGAAAACATTGATGTTTTTAGTAAAGCATTCATTTTTGCACATTTAGAAAGAATGAAAGATTATTCAGAAAATAGAATTACAATGACAGGAAAACTGGAAACAAAATTTAAGTCAAGGTGATTGATGCATTTTTAGGATCAGAAAGTAAGCCAATACTTCATCTCCAACTTATGAATACACATGCTTCAAAGTATAAGCGAGCATAAAAGTATTCTATCACAAAAGATAAATATATAATATAATAGTTTCAGGAGACATTTGCAATCAGGAAATGGAAAGAAATAAATGAAAAACATGTTTCTTTATAATGCTTGAATACAAACCATAACCCCATTGGAATTGAACAAAACATTGAATCAAAATTACCTTAAGAGCAAAGAATCAAATATGTCATCATTCAACATTTAACAGAAAATTACGTATCAATTATATGTTGTAGCGAAAGAAATCAAAAACGAAAAGAAAGCCAAGTCAGAGGATATATAAATTACACAATTAAGAGGTAAAACATGTCATTATATCAAATACCTCTGATTAGGCAAGACTTTCTTTAAAGGGAAAGCTGGAGCAAATCTTGTTGAATCAATGGAGTGTGTGAAAATGTGGTTATAGCTGTTAAAGTTTAAACTTGCCACTGTCAGTATCATTTGGTTGCTTAAAAAAGTGCATAGTAATTATTAGTATTTTCTAGCTGAAGAACTGAAATTAGATAATCTGTAAGTTGTATGGTATGCAAAATATGATCTGATGATAATCTATATTTGACATATGAAATGAATATAGCATAGTAAAATGAGAAAATTCTTGTAGCCAAACACGTTTCTGTTTGATGCTATGTCAAAAGAGAGAGCCAAAATCACAATTCTTAATATAGTAGTGCAGAATGTGATCTAAATCACCAAAATTCCTTTTGAGCACAAGTGGAAACACATTCAATTTATACAATAATAATCTTAATCACTTCTTCCTAACAATATTAAACTAAAAAAAAATGAAAATCATAGTGAAAGGCCAAGTCCTCACCTTGTAATTGGTTGATGCAAGCTAGCTATCCACTTGCTTCTTTTCTCATGATTCACGTTTTGTAGACAGACACAAGTCACACCACGACAAATGGAAACTGGATAATTAACACTAAAGAGACTCAAAATAAAAGGGTGTATGACGAGTTAACATAAAAGAAATACAGACACTTGTTAACAACACAAGAAGAGAAAATAGTTGAAATTCATAGAATTATTTATTTACACATATATTCGAATTGATGGAATTATTAACAATGTCCTTGTGCTTCATTGGCAGGAATGGCAAGATCATTCACCAATACACAGTCTTATTATTCACGTCGCAGTTGCCACTGTTCAACATCAAATACACAGTCTTATTATTATGCCAAAAAATAAATATTACTAGCTAGTTTCTATCAAAAAAAATCGGTTGTACTTGCCTGCGGCATCAACAGGTTTCTGCTGCAAATTTTCATCAATCGACACATCAGGAAAGTGACAAATTGTATCCCATGGCTCTTCTTTCTTGTTTTGGTACTTCTCCTTAAGTAATGGACTATTTCGAATGTACAAATTCGAAAGGGAGTTGGGTAGACCCTCCTTCTCTGGCAAGCGCTCAAGACTAGGGCAGTCTACAATATACAGATCTTTGAGGGATTTGAGGTGGAGAAAACCCTTGTTGTTCATTATTCGTAGCTTTGAACAATTACTCAAATTAAGATACGTAAGAGTTGGTGGCAGAAGACTCTCCTCTGGGAAGGACTCTACGTTTTCAAACTCATCGCTAACAAAGAATGATTTCAAGGAATTGAGTCTGAACAAACCCCACTCCTGTCTCAAAGCAATCAATTTTGGGCAATTCCATATTACAAGGCCTCTCAAGTTGGAAGGGAAACCACCATCAGGAAATGAATCCAGCTTCTGACAATCGTACAACTTTAAAAAATGGAGATTGGTGAAGAGGTGTAGTTCCAAAGGCAAGGAGGAGGAGTGCCATCCTGTTATTGAAAGTTCACGAAGAGAACTATAGCAACGCAAATCCAAAGAGATACATTTCACAGAGCCTGTAAAATCAAACTTCAACTCTTAAAAGAATAGTATCGTTGACTAAAATTTGCTCCACGGAGAAATTGGCGTACCAATTTTCACGAAAGACGAACCTTTTCAAGCTGGTTGGCAATTCATTTATTAAAATGCTATCACATTTCTGTAGAACTAACTCTATGATACTATCACCCTTGGGAATCGATGCCTCTAACAGTTCACAATCAATAATCTCTAATTTTTGTAAAGAAGGAAGGTGTTGGGGCAATGCGCTTCTCAATTCAGGACAACTCTTTATTGAAAGCTCTTTAAGCAAAGGAAACCCTTCAAGACACAACCATTTCTCCCAATTGTTCATCTTCACAAATTTCAAAACTTCAAGGGACAAGAACGGAACATTTGTTGAATTGTTGCCATGAAACTCTTCACCAATTATCTTTATTCCATCACAGTCACAGATAGCAAGCTCCTTGAGACACGGGAGATGTCCAAGTGGTGGCAAATGGAGACATGATCCACAGCTCTGTAATTTAAGAGATACTAAGTTTGGTAAATGACAATGCCTTATCCACTTTGGAAAGCTATTACCTTTGTATTGTGAGATGTAAAGCCTATTCAAGTTGCTATTTGGTTGAAGAGCCTCAAAGACATTTGATTCACTTCTGTTGTTGAGTTTGTAATTGTCACCACATTTCATATTTAATTCTTCTACATGTTTCTTATCTTTTATATTTGCTTCTGCAGCATCTTCGGGATTAATGACATGTTCCAACCCTGAAATACAAAGTTTCCCTCGAAGACGATTGAGTTTCACTCACGTGCCCGTCTTTTCTCTCTTTTTACTGCGCTAAAATAACTATGTATTTTTTATAAAAATTTGATTTTGATTGAAACCAAAAAATATAAATGTTTGTTGCTTTCTAGTTATAACAAACCAAATTGAACATGATTATTTATTTCAATAACTCCAACAACAATCTTTATTATAGAAAAAGTTGTTTAAGGGTATATTTGGGATAATAAAAAATTAAGTATAAATATACTCATTTAGTTTTTACACTTTTTAAACGATAAATAAAAAAACAAACATAACATATATATATATTTTTTTTTGATTTGACAAACATATATATATATATATATATATCGTGTTTGTTACATTTTTTTAATATTTAAAATTATTTTTATCTATTTTTAAAAATGCTCTCAATTTGTATTAAAAATTGAGAACATTTTTGGAAAGAAAAATTCAACCCAGAAGTGCTGAAAGAGGTAATTTTCTTTATATATAGTATAGATTTCAACGACACCAACAATAATACAATATAAAAAAAATAATCTAAATTCTTTTTTTAATGACACGAACAATAATTTTTTCTTTTCAACTGTACCCTTCAATTAATACTATATACTTATTTCTCATTCAATAATTAACTTCTCAACCTCCTACAGTTTTTTTTTTTCAATCAGTTTAATAAAAGAATTATTTCCATGCACAGTTTTAGTGCTCAATAATGCATCCATATTAAACTGAGGAATCTTGTTACCTTTTTTTTTTGTCAAGGATACAATTATTAAGTTACAAAAACCTATAGCTTCCATTAAAATGAAAACATAGATTTTGAACTGTTATATGAACTTTTAATTAATTTTGAGAAACATGACACCAACAAAATTAGGAATAAGAAGATGGATATATGAATTGGAGAAGAGATTAAAAAACGTAAAAAAAAATCCAACAAGAGAACAAATGGAGTTGATTTACGAAAGAGAATAATTAATGCATTTGAACTGTTTCCAATGGGGAAGGAGGATGAAGGGTAACTGCGGAGACGAAAACCAAGATTTAAATGGTTGAATGTGAAACTCATTCTAAATAGGTTGAATTGCATCATATCTCATATTTACAGAGAAGAAAACCAAACAGCAGACTCTTTGACTAACCATGGTTTATCTTTGAATTACATTTCCTTTTGGCATGATGTTCCTGATTTCATAAGACCTAGCTTTGTTAAGGATAAGGCTGGATGGTCGTCTTTTAGATTTTCTACTTAATCTTGGTAGCCTTGGCCTAGTCCACTCCCTTTTGTATTTGTTTCCTCTCTTTTAATGAATTTTGGGTTGGTTAGCACTTTGCTACCACCCGTTTTAGCTTAAAAAAATAAAATTTATCTCGTGTTTTTTTATATATGTCTGTGTTTTCTTTTTGCCGCAATGATAAATATGTGTTCCGTGTAACAACCCGATTTTTGATAGAATTATTTTAATTAATTATTATGTGTTTTTCATTATGGGCTTGTATGTGATTATTTGTCTCTATGTGCGTTTTGGTTGGGATTAGTGAATTTTGGCTTTGGAAGAGTATTTTAGTCATTTTAGCCTCAGGGGTAGTTTGGTCATTTGGTGAGCAAGGGTAAAATAGTCTTTTGGTTGCAAGAATTATTTTTAGTGTTTTGGTGGCAATAATTACTTTTACCAAGTTACTAGTGAGTTGGGGTAATTAAATAAGGGGTTAAATATGTTTTTGGTTCCTATAAAATTGGGACCTTTTAAGTTTAGTTCTTACTTAATTTTAATAGTTCTTTTAGTCCCTAAAAAAAATTCTGCACTCATTATTAGTCCATATTCAATTCAAATTTGTTTATTTTATGCTTAAACAATTTTTTGCAGATGTTAAGAACATTACTAAAAGTTCCTCTGCAAAAAAATGTCACAAAATTTGATTTCTACGTCCATATTTTGTTACTTTTATCTTTAAGTTTTATTGTTTTAAAAAATTCATATTTAAGTCATTTCATGTTAAAAAATTCTAAATTTTAGTAAATGAACTTTTCATAGTGTTCTAAACTTGTCTTAAAAAAATCGTTCAAAAATTTAAGAGTTTAAGGATAGTTAAACAAACTTTACTTTAGCAGGGACTCAAATTAGAAGTAATTATTTTTTATAGGGACTAAAAAACCTATTAAAATTAAGTAAGGACTAAACTTAGAAGTTCTCTATTATATAGGGACCAAAAACGTGTTTAACCCTTAAATAAGAGACGGTAACTATTCATTATTTTTATCCGTTAAGTGAGTAGAAACTTGTAAATTAGTTAGTGTGAACTTTGAGCCCATTAAGACAATTGAGGGTTGAGCCTATTAATATAGAGCCTATATAAACTCTAGTCTTAAGAGAAACTATTTCATTTTTACACTCATTCACACATTGCAAAACATTTTGGAGAAAGAGGTAGAAAGAGAAAGTGAGGCAACAAGGGTTAGAAGAAGATCTATAGAGAGAAAGCTTGGATTGAAGCTTTAGAGCAAAATTGAAGCTAGGAATTTGAGTGTTGAAGAGTAGAGGTAAGGGGGATTGTCTCTTTTTCACCAAGAAAGCTATAATCACTTTTTCTACTTGTGGGTTTAAGTGTTTTTGTTATAATTGTGACTTTTTGTGGTTTTAAATGATAAAATCCGTGCTCCTTTTTCATGTGGGATTGTGGGTATGATAATCTTCATGAAATTAATGTGTTAAGTTCTTAAAACTCATAGTTGATGTTGTTTGATAAGTTACTTTGATGATTTTGCTTAAAATGATGAAAATGAATTTGTTGTTGTTGATTGTTGGTGAATTCATGTTTACATGCCAAGATTGTTGATTGGTTGTTGTTGGTAATGATAATCCATGAATTGGAGTTGATATTTTGAGTTGTTGTTGTGGTTGTGTGGTGTTTGAATAAAATCAAGTGTTGTTGTTGAAAATTGGGGTTTTGTTTGAAAATTATGTGAATTATTTCATAAGTTAGTTTGAGGGTTGTGAGAAGAGCTTACTTAGTGTGTTTGAGCCTTGCAACTTGATTTTAGTGGTTTTGGGAAATGGGGGAATCAAAATAAACACTTTTGGGGCGTTTTTGATGAAAACCCGAGGCCGAAATACACTAAATGGCCCTTTTCGCAGCGTTGGCGCCTGCACTGGAGCGCTAAGCGCCCAATTACAGGAAGCCAGCGCTGGGTGCTGCATGCCGAGCGCTAGGCGCCCCTGACAAGGCAAGTTTCTGCTTGCGCCTCTTCGTGGGTGCTTTGGGGGCGTCACGTGTGGTTCCTAGGCAATCTTTGGAGGGTATTCTTTTGTTGTTTTCACTAAGATAATTGTTGGAACATCATATGCTTATACTTACTTTAGATTTCATAAATGAGAGGAAACTTGATTTTGAGACGAACTTGTTTTTGTGAAAATTGAACAATGACTTTTCTTAAGAACAATGGTGACGTTTTGACTTGTTGACTGTAATGATGGACTTAAATTGAGTATGTAGGCGTGTCATAGGGCTATAGTGTCATTTAACTCGATTTTAGGCAAAATCAATATTTTGAGTTAAACGATATGAACTTGTGAATTTTGAGTAATTGTCGGCTTTAACCTATGAAACGTATGTGTACACACTACTGCACTTATATGTGATTTATAGGTGTACTCGGTTGAGGCGTTTTAATTTGTTTACTTTGGTTTTGAAGAATTTGTCGGAAAATGCTAGTTTTCATAAACTTAGCAAAACTTTACCAAACTAATGGCTTATGGTCGGATAACTCTTAGGAGACTTTGAATTCACGTTAGTAGGATGTAATGTGAATGAAATGTTAATGTTTGAGTGTTTAATTGGGTTAATGTTGGGGTAGGGTCAATTGGTCGTACTTTGCGAAGAATGTGATTTTGAAACCTTATTGTTTCTTTCAAGTGTTAAATGTTATTGATGATTATGATGTTGATTCTTTTGGTGAAATTGTGATGACTCTTGTTGAATATAACTTGTGAATTATGAGGTGAAGGTGTTTCGTTTGGTGATGATTATTTGATGAAAGTTTGGTAATGAACATGATTTTGTTTTGGTGTTGATTGTGATGATGACTTGTTGATTGTATGGATGTAAGTATTTGATAATGCAATTATTGGTGAATAACATAAATGCGGGTTGATTATTATGTTAATGTATGTGGGGTGATTTATGCACTGTCAAGTCCTTATTTGAACTCCATGCATTCATAGTCACATGAGGTGATCTTGAAGTATGTAACTATGGGGTGATTACTACATAGCTTCTGCAGAGCATAACTACGGGGTGATTATTATACTGGTGGATTCAATGGTAAAATTATCTCCGGAATCCAATGATACCACATGCATCTAGAAGTGTCTAGAACATTGCATGCACTTATTATTTGGTGAGTCATGTCATAGTTGAATATGTGATTTGGTGAATTTGTGCATTGGTGAAATTTGGTGAATGTTGTGATTATATATGTGAATTGGTGTATATGTGCATTGGTGGATTTTGTTGATGGTTGTGAATAATTGAACGAGACTCTAATTATATGTCTTACTTGCTTGTGCTTATATATTTGGTTAACTTATTTGATGATAATTACCTTGGTAATGGTAATGAGGTGAGAATTACATATATATGCTTTGGTGATTCCTTTGATAATGATGATTTCTTTGTCTATGCTTTGAAATGACGAATTGTAATTGTTGTTGATGAATTGGGCAAGAGTTTATGTGATATATATGATTGATGTTAAGTGATGAGTTTATGTTGAGGACTCGATTAGAGATTGAATATGCTTACTATGCTATGATAGAAGTGTGACAACATGATGTGTATGGAATGAGGGATAATATTCATGTGATGTTAGTATTCTAGGAGGGATGGGTATGTATATGTGTTATGCATCAAATCCTTGAATGCTTATGTTTGATTATAATTTAATTGTGAACTGCGGACTAACCCCGAATGGTCGTTTGGTTGATCGTCTTCCTTATCTGTATGGATGAGTAGGCGGTGTGCAGGAATAGTTTGTTTTGCTTTGGTGAGTTGCTTGAGGATAGCTTAGAGCTACCTCGTTTATTGCTTTTGGCGTCTTAAATTTAGGGCTCTGATTAGGGGTCGGTCTTCTATGTTTATCTTTATTATGTCGGTTGAATATTTTGAGACTATGTATTGATGATGACATGAGTTGTATGATGACATGGCTACTTGGAGACATATTATATTTGGATGACTGTTGAGAAATTTTATTTAGGTGTCGATGTTATGATGTTTTATTCCGCTCCGATGTTTTGAGATAGTTGTTATTTATGCATGCTTGGTGATTTAATTGAAAATGTAACATCTAGATTCTTTTTTTGAGGAAATAACATCTAGATTCTTGATATGCCGTATCTTTAGCGTAATTTATCGCTTTGAGAGTTTAGGGTGTTACATTCCGTATTTTTTACGTGTATTAGTGATAGATATATATCTTGTGCTTTTATGCATAGTGAAATATATTTCTTTTTTTTTTTTATATATTAACGAAAAACTTTTGTATTTTTTTTATCTTTCAATCACAAATATTTGTCACTTGTTTTTTCTTTAGATTTACCAATGACAAATATTTCTCCCATATTTTTATATATTTATTAATGACTAATATTTTAACAATGTTTTTTATTTTATTTTTATCAACGAAACTACGCCTTGAGAACTCAAACTCTTTCACTATCATTTTTTTTGGGGGGTGGGTGAGGGTGGAGGGGAAACTATTCCTGTCTGAGCCGAGACCTAATCCAAGAAATGCTCCAAGTAGCACTCTGTACAAGGCCCATAAGGACCATGACATGGACTTCACGCAGGGTCATACGGGAATATTGATTGTTGCAGGCAATATGGACCCTTCAGTAGGGATTCGATGTCATCTTCTCATAATTTGCTTCTAGTTTTCCCTCAATAACAATTGTCTATGTAAAAATTCAAGGTCCAAAACCCTAAACAAACACTATAAATACTAACTCAGGGGCATTGAGTTGCGTACGCTCACTTTTATCATAAAATATCTATCATTCCACGACGTTTACTCACTTGACCATCAGAGTGTTTGCAAATACATCATCCCCGTTTGCCCGAAGACGAAAGTTGTTGCTGACGAAAATACCATACTAAAAGGTCATTCAATGCCATCATCATCCAAAAATCTCAGGTCCAGCAGGATCACTAATCTTAAATTAAAGACAATTGTGAACCCAAAAGGAAATATTGTGAAAGAAGCACCACGTAACATTTAAGATCAGTGCTTTAATTTCAAGATATCTTTTATTTTATTCAAGTTTTAAATCCGAAACAAATATAATAAAAGAAAGCATGAAATTTGTGTACTCATAGTTTTAAAAATGTAAAAAATGTTTTTTTCAATACAAAATTTTCATTTTTAATTTCATTAACTAGTGCGCCAAATGCACCACGTAACATAAGACATAAAATAACTAAAAAATATCAATATGATGTTACAAGTGGTAAATGTTTGAATTCTTAACTATTTACTTCAGCGGTGCTTATAAAATAATTGTATACACAATTACACACATGGTACTTTATTAAAAAGCGTGTAAAATGCATTTAGTCAAAAAGAAAAGAAAAGAAAAACAAAAGGAAAAGAAAGCAGACAACAGCACATGCAGATGCAAAAAGATTGAGATCAATCACAATGAAATTGTAAGTTTTTTTTAAAAAAAAAGTCGAAGTAAATGCCCCCAGCAATAAAATTTTAAGTCTTTTGTGTACGATTCTCACTATTTTGTTTCCTTTCATAATGCTCATACTTCGTTATTGTACTTCATTCTCACTATTTAGAGCTATCAATTTGGGATAAAGTTTGTGATAATGTTTAGCCCGTAATATTATATTCAAGCAACATAGAGTTTTGCCATCATTGATGTACCAAAAGCGTGACACAAAAGAATTTTTTGAGTATCTTTCTTACATGAGCGTATTATGCAAAATACACATTTATTTTACATCACATGTGCAAATTCTTGAATTCGATGGCTTCATAGCCTACTGAAAATGTCATTTCAATTCATAACTGAGTTGGATGGAATATAAGTAAGAAAACAAGAGAGTTGATATGATTGTTGGAGTATATCATCAACAAGCCAATTGAGTATACTGCAAGTGTTGTGAAACTTTTTTGAATGACAAATGTTAGTATATTACTCCATCTATTCCAAAATAATGAGTCATTTGTAAAAAAAATTGAATCATTTCATTTTTTAACGCAATATTAATTACATTTTTTCAATTATAATTCTAATCAATATCACTTTTATCAATTTCAGTTCAATATATTCTTTTCTTTTTGGTACAAAAAAGAGGGCGGAGCCCTTAGTTAAATATATTCTACTTTGCATTTATGATAACGAGAAATACATCAATATATTCTATTTAATATTACTTGAGTAGAATCCTTTGATTTTTCAATTTTAATATCCCATTTCGATTCTACAAAATCAATTGAGTAGAATCTTTCGATTTTATATTTTATAATCTTGCTATCCTCTTCCAATCCAAAACAAAATCTCGATTTTGACAACATTGCAAGTCATACACAATATCTTAAAATACACCGGATGAAATCTAATAGAAACGAGAGAAAATGAGAGCATTCTAAAGTTTATCTTTCATACATTGATGAATTGAAATTCTCATATGAATAATCAGATTTCCTTGATTCTGGTCATAGAAAAACTTGTGATCCAACTGTCCACTTCTATCGATTTCAGTTGACTTATAAAGCTTTTTGAAAATATTATAATATTAACCGAACAACTTTTTAAAAATACCTACGAATATAACTTCCATCCTAAGAATAAATCTATTAAACTTGAACAAACACTCCTTAAGGCATAAATTGGTGTAGTGCCTTATATTTCTCTGATTTCTTCTATTGATGGCAATGTTGTGCAATGGATAGTCTTCTCTTGATTTTTTCTTAAGTCTTGAAAATTGTGATTGTCTTCAGAAGATATTCAAAAATATTTTTTTATAATTATCCATACGTGACCTTGAAAGTGTGAGTCTTTTACTAGTAGTATATATAGTTACGCACGTGCATGATCACTTCCTCAACAAAAAGACCGCAACACATGCAAAAAGATTGATATCAATCACAATGGTGTAAGGTGTTTTCAAAAAAAGTCAAAGAATACTATGTTTGTTAGTGCAAAGAATATTGTCTTTCTCATTATTGTACTCCACTCTTACTACTTCGAGTTATCAATTTGGGTCCAGTAGAGTTATGTAAGATTCCAAGTCACAAAACTACAACATTTTATAAAGTTTGTGATAATGGTTAACAATCTTTTTGGATTTGATTCCATGGATGTTTATTATTATACACATAAAGGAGGAGCCGTATGAGATGAAAATCTCACGTACGGTTCTGGAACGGAGATTCTTCGAACCGAATGACGTATATTCAAAGAACATAGTGTTTTGGTACCCATTGCGGTACTACATGACTCAAAAAATTAAGTTTGTGTAATTGTTTGTAGAGTTTATTCTATTCACCAGAGGTTTTAGGTTAGAATTTAGCTTTAGAAATGCAATAGTGTTAAATGTCATGAAGGAGAGTTTTGTCAGCTATCATAGTCTTACTCAACTTAAGATTTTACTCTTTACGGTTGCTTGCTGAAGATATCAGTTCACACAAAAAAGCAGATGTGTGAGCAAAAACGCAAATGGACATGTAAAATCTCTATAATAGTTGACACACTAACTGAAAACGTGACATTTGTGTTTTATGAGTATCTTACTCACGAGAGTGCATTATACAAAACATATTCATTTTACTTAAATTCTTTAATTCGATGACTCATGTGAGTATAATGCAAATTAAGTTTTTATATCATGTGCACCCATGATAAGAAGTTTTAAAATAGTAACTTTGCCTTGACACTTGTATATTTTGTATTAAATAAATAACTTTTTAATAAATTAATTGTTGTTGTTTAATAAAAATTTGCTACTTTTAGATGCTTTAACATGTGCAATATTGCATGTTAGACAAACCCAATTAACTATAGTGCAGTGGTGATTGTGTGAAATTGATATATGAGGAATGCTAGCAACACACATTTTAACACACACTTTTCAACACACTCTCTTTGATTGGTTAAAATTCACACGGGTCCCACCAAATCATGTGGGTCCCATATGAATTTAGTGGGTCTCATATGAATTTTAACCGATCAAAGAGAATGTGTTGAAAAGTGTGCGTTAAAATGTGTGTTCCTAACATTTCTCATAATATATAAATCATTTGTACTTAGCAATTCTTAGTGTCATTGTTAAAACCGAATGAAAATGAACACCAATGTGATACAATACAGTTGCTATTACTACTACACCTTATTTCAGAATGTTTGGTAAAATGTAATCATATATGATGGAACATGTGTGAAATTTGAGTTAAGAGACTAAACAAAAAATTTTACGTTGGGTAGAATTAGTGTTGTGTGAATTGAAAAAAGTGGAAGTCACATTTCTGATGGAACAGACACATTAGTAGTGTTTACGTATTGGGGGTGTACCTTGTTAAGAGTTCCACATCGGATAGGAGATGGTCTGAAAATGTGTTTATAAGTGGGGGTAATCATCACCTCACAGGCCGGTTTTATGGGGTTGTGTTATCCCCACCAACATTCTTAAGATGGTATCAGAGCCTCTTCAAGATTCATCGGGCCACCTGCTATCAGGTTTCCGCCATTTATATTCGCAAACCTAACCCAATAGTGCTGGTCTTGGGG
>Ga0315914_1007912_pt1 | contig 14484 bp, 5 predicted proteins | sample MpolenodulesMG_FD_203920 | JGI IMG/M metagenome (GOLD analysis project Ga0315914, IMG submission 203920) | Medicago polymorpha root nodule microbial communities from Los Angeles, California, United States - elongated nodules | ecosystem: Host-associated > Plants > Roots > Nodule | place: USA...
ACTCACTGAAACCGAAAGGAGATGTGATAGGCTTAAGAGAAACTTGTCTTTAGAAAGTAGGTCCAATATAAAGTTTAGGTTTAGGGTTTGGTTTGTGAAGGGTTTGTCACCAAGATGAACCAATAATCCCAAGGCGCCTTTTTATTATTATTTTCAACCGTTAAAAATTCAATCTTTGCAACTGAACTTTCTTCTAATCATCAATAAAAGTTAATTGAATTGAACAACTCCCTATTGGAACGATACTCTCTTTTTACTACTTCGGTAAACCGTGCACTTGCAGATTTACTACATCATCCCCGTGAGCTTAACTCAGTTGGTAGGGACATTGCATATTATATGCAGGGATCAGGGTTCGAACTCTGGACACCCCACTTCTTCACATTTAAAATGTGTGAGCTCTAGTCATTACGCTATTATGTCATATCATTAATAAGACTTTAAAATATCATTAGTTTAACAATTTCAATAGGTAAAGGTACCACATTGTCACTTAAAAATCACAATTAGATATCTCTAAATTTAATCATTTGTAATCTTCTAACTAATGTTTCATCTAAAGTAGTTGTGTACAACAACTAGCAACTGAGATGTGTTCTGCTTCTGTTGTAGACAATGCAATAATTGATTGTCTTTTACTAGACCAGGATATCAGATTCTCATCAAGGAATTAACCATTTCCACTAGTGAATTTTCTTTCAATTCTATCTCCAGCATAGTCAGCATCACCGAATCCAACTAGCTTATAATCTTTAGATTTCTTATAAAGCAAGCCAAGAATAATTGTTCCTTTCAGATATCTGAATATTCTCTTAACAACAATTAAATGAGACTCTAGAATCTGATTGGAATCTTTCACACAAGCAGACACTAAATAAAATATTAGGTCTTGAAGCTGTCACATAAAGCAAAGAACATATCATACCTTTGTACATCTTCTGATCCACTTTGCTATCATTATCTTCTTTGCTAAGACTACAGGTGGGATGCATAGGTGTAACCATCAATTTACAGTCCTCTAGCTTGAACTTCCTCAGAAGCTCCTTTGTATACTAAGATTGATGAACATAGACTCCCTCTTGGCATTGATTGATTTGAATTTCAAGGAAGAACTTCAATTCTCCCATCACACTCCTTTCAAATTTTGCTTGCATTATCTTAGAAAATTCTTTGCAAATAGTAGCATCAGTAGAACTGAAAATGATATCAATAACATATATTTAAACAATTAAGATGTCTTTCTTCAGAGTCTTTCTTCAGAGAGTAGTGTCAACTTGTGCTATTTTAAATTTATTTTCTAAAAGAAAGTTACTCAGTCTTTCATACCAAGCTCCATGAGCTTGTTTCAGACCATAAAGTGACTTCTTAAGTTTGAAAACATACTCTGGGTGTTTGACATACACTTCTTAAGAAATGATACCATTCAGAAATTCACTGTTAACATCCAATTGATATAGAGTGATACCATGATTAACAACTGATGGGTCATTAATTAGTCTTAATTTGAGTCTGTTTTATTTAGATTTTATGTGTTTTTATTTCCTTTTTAGAACTATTTTACTTCAATTGGAAGTTATTTAATTTCAGGAACAAATATTTGAAAAATTGAGTCTTGGAGCAAAAGAAAGGAGATTTGGAGCTGATTCGGGCCAAAAATACGAAGATTTGGTGCAAAAATATGAAGCCATCCACCAGAAGGCTTGGCACGGCCCGTGCCTCGAGTGACACGGTCGTGCCACCACCCCATACTTCCTTTTGCTGCTTTTGCTTCTTCGACAAGTTGTCCGTTTAGTTTATTTCTAACCTAAAGCCCATAGTTTCTTGTGGAACATTCTATTGATGTATTTCTTGGGGCTTAAGTAGTTGTAGACTATAAATAGAGCAGCTAGCAAACATATTGAATCATCTTTTGTTCTTGGAAATAATAAGTGACAATTGTTTCTTTGAATAAAAGTTCATCTTTATTTTCTTTATTTTATTTTATGTTTTTCTTCTTCTTCTTCTTCTCTATGTCTACAATGAACATGAGTGAATAAACTTCTTTATCTTGGGATTGTTGGATGATTCTAATGACCTAATCCCTATCAACCAAGCCTTGAACCCTAATTTTATGTAAATTTATTTTCTAATCTATTTCACCTTTTTTATAATGAATTAACAAGTATTAATTGATGGACCGAAAGGCGAAGTTTAATAGTTGTTAATTCATAATCACAAATATCAAGCGAAGGATCGAAAGATGAGGTTTTGATATTGGAACAAGTGAAATTAGACAAGGATTGCGAAACATGAAAATAGTCTAGCAACCCTTGAGACAATAAAGTTTCGAGCTTCAAGGATTTCAATAGCAATCAACCATGAAAATAAGCGTGGTTGCTAACGAAACACAGTCACTGAGACCAAATGGAGATGAGATAGGCTAAAGAGAAACTTGTCTTTAGAAAATAGGTCCAACATAAGACTCTAAGTTTAGGGTTTGGGTTGTGAAGGATTTGTCACCAAGATGAACCAATAATCCCAATGCGCTTTTATTATTATATTTTCTTTTAAAACAAAATCCAATCTTTTCAACTTGAACTCCCATCTAATCATTGTTGAAAGTTAATTGAATATTCATAACTTCCTGTCGGAACGACATCTTTTTATAACTACATCGGTAAATCGTGCACTTGCGGATTTACCCCAGCAACAACATATGACAAAAGCAATTTAATTGCTTCCAATCTAGCAACAAGTGAAAAGATTTCAGTGTAATCAATAGCTTCTTGTTGTCTGTAGCTTTGAGCTACGAGCTCATTAAGCTTGTTTTTGAACACTCATTTTGTTTCAATAATGTTCTTCTGAGCAGGCTTAACAACTAAGTCCCATACATCATTTCTTTGGAACTTATTCAATTCTCCATGCATAGCAACAATCCATCCATTTCTCCCATTCTTTGGATCTGGTTGATTCATTGGGAAGCCTCGTGAATCATTTATCCCATTCAATCAAATATCTTTTTGAGAACTTTTGTTTGAGGACAAACAAAGTTCCAATTTAGGGAGAGTTGGTCATGGCTAAATTACTGTTATTTTCCATAGCAGTTATTGACTTGTTTTTGCAAGTAATTCGGTATAAAAACCCTCAATTTGACATAAATATCGTTCATATTCGTAAACTGCATCAGAGAGTTATTACTTCTATTTCCCATGCATTTCTATAGGTTTTGATTAATTTCATAAAATAAAATTTTATAAAATATGGGATCAAGAATTTGATAAGTATAATGACAGCGACAAAATGCGTTAATAGATTATTGTTATTCACGACAATAATTTATACCAACGATAAATTTGGTCACTGAAGTCTGTAGTGACGAAAATAGGCGAGTTAAAAACCTTTTTAAATTATGATCAGGTTCTATACCTACGCCCCAAAGTCGTCGGTAAAAAACAGTTTAAGTTACGATTAGGTTCTATACGTACATCATACATCCGTAGGTTTAACCTAATTGTTTTGTCCTACGGAGAAAATTCGTCACTGTAGGCTATAGTGACGTCCAATATCCGTAGGTAAAAGTCTATTATTGTCCACGAAAAAAAAAACAGCCGTAGGTATAGGTATTTTGAGTTATACCTACGGCCAAATGACATTTACCTACGGTATAGGTCTTTTGTTGCTAATGAGCATCCAACAAGTCATGTTCAAACCCCCTGTTACTTCTTTCCAACCACACACTTATTAATGCAGCTCAGGTTGTTAATAATGGTTCTCCAGTTAATAATGACAAACAGGTTGCTTATACTGTTATAGCAGAAAAACTCATATGTTATACAGTCAGCAAAAGTGTCACCTACACTGGCTCAGATTGTTTAGCACCCTAAATCAAACACTTCTTTTCATTTTACTGTCAGGTGTTACAGATACAATTGACCAACATTGGTTAGCATAAATATCTATATTAGTGAATGGCATTATATGAGAGCTTCTTAGGACTACCGATCGAGTCGGAATGTCTAACTTCTCTTTGTTGTTTTCCTCATTATTGCCTTATCAAAAAATAAATTATAAATAAACGTCGTCATCTGCATATATCTACTTTAGGTTAAATATTTTAACCTTCAATTATTTTTTAACCTTTCTTGTTAGAAAAGGGACAACTTTCTCTTTTAACCTTTCATTACTCCTAACCTTTTCATTGCTTTTATAACTTTTCATGGTATTAAAGAGAAGGGAATATTTTTTTTGAACCTAGGTAAAGTTATTTATTTGAATAATACACCATTGAGATGATAACATATTTATGCTAAAAAATCCGTTGAATAAGAAAGAATGTGTATATAATGTTGTAATTGCACGATTTATTCTACACTACCATTCACATCAAATATATAATTCGCAATGCTTTACAAAAAAATTTGGTATTGAACATAAATAGTTTTTTTTTCTTTTTTTTCTAAATGATTCATATATATTATGGAACTATGTTTTAAGTAAATTTAAGTTTCAAGTGAATTTTTAAATATAAAATATACACATTTTTAGGTTAAATATGTTTTTAACACCTTTAAATATACCAACTTTCTCTCTCAAAAAAAAAAAATACCAACTTTCATTTGTAGTCTCTGTAAAGGTTTTTTTTCGAACTTTGGTCCTAAATTACCTATTATCAATTTAAGTCTAGTTTGTTTTACAAAAATTCATGTCTCATGTTTCAAGTAACTTATTTTTTTATGTCATATCAGTAATTAGACTTTACAATATCAATAGTTTAACAATTTAAATCCTTAATCTCTATTAATCTATTTATAACTTCAAATTCAAGATTAAATTGTCAATTTAAAGATCTAATTGTTAAGTTATTAAGTTAAATATATTTATCTTAACAATAGCATGTCATCAAAAAAGTCACTTGTAACAATATGAAGTTTTGTAAAAAAAACTGTGGACTAAAATGGATAATAGAAAATTTAGAGGAGGTACACTTATATTTTTAAATGCATATTATAAAATAGACATGCATATTTTTAAATGAAAGGTATACTTATATTTGTAAATTCAATTGAAACTTAAATCTGCTTAAAACAATATGGTTCCATAATGTGTGTGTATATTTGTTATTCCAACAAATAACTTTACCAAGGTCGAAAAAGAAAATATTATCTTTTCTTTACCATCATGAAAGGTTAAAAAAGAAATGAAAAGTTTGGAGTGACAAGAAAGGTTAAAAGGAATTCTCTTTTCTATTATGTGAACGCTTTACTTGGTGTGATAAAGGGACAAACACAAAACACACATATAATTAAGAGATATTTAATAATGATTTTAATTTTATGAAGGATTTTCCCAACTTCATAAGTGCTATGAAGATCAAATCATATAAAGAGACACTTTTTAAGAGAGTTTGATCTTTATACACTATAAAGAGATCAAATCATATTACCTTTTTACATGCAAAGGAGAAAGAAAAAAAGTATGACTAAAATTCTCAAGTTTATCTCAAGTATAATTATATTTCTTCCCATATTTCTTGTTGCAATGGATATTGTTGATGGCAAGCTATTTTTCATCTTTTTCAATTTTGTTCTTTACTTGTTACTTTTTTACACAATCTTTATCATGTTTTAATAACATTATTTTCATATTTGTTAATTTTATACAGAAGCTCGTGAATGTGAAACTGACTACGAGTGTCCAAAATCTTATATCATAATTTGGGATAAGAATTATGTTCATAAGTGTATTAATTACAGATGTCGATGGATTCGAAGATTCTAAGAATACCAGATCCAGGAGAGTTCAAAACTGTCATATGGTGGAGAATGAATTATTGTGCTAGCAATATACTTTATGATAAAATATTTCATGAGGTATCTAATAGTTATTCTATTGGCAGCCAATAACTATTTATCTTTACCTAATTTCTTGAACATAGTATTTATGATTGTGTGGTTTGGGACCTTGGAGTGTATTCATCAATGTCTAAGATTTGATTCTCTCTTGTGTCAAATTTGGTGGATTAATTAGACTTCTTCAAAAAAAACATCGGAGTATTCTTTATATTGTCTTCATCACTTTCGACTTTGGAGGTATTATCATGCATGACATTCAATTTTGGCATGTCACACCTTATTTTTAATCCAAGTAATTATATTTGTACAACTCTTTTGGAACAACTTTTAGGACAACCTTGTTTTTCTCTCTTCTTATTAGTCAAAAACAATTGAAAAAAAAAGGAAGAGAGAGAATAAAGATACAATGTGAGTACGAGAGATAAAGTTGTCTAAAAGTTGTACTAAAATGGTTGTACAAATATCATTTCTCTTTTAATCTCATCCCCTTGTAAGGGTAACTTTCATAGTTAGGTTGAAAAATGACAATTATCTTACTTGAAAGCCTACAATCGTATTTTTATGTCGTAATATTGTTATACTTATCATTTAAAACATTTCAATTTATACTTTCCCTACCTTTTAGTTATATGTAATATTAGATTTGTATGCCTTCCCTCAAAAAAAAAAGAAAAAAGACTTGTATGCCTCTTTAGGTTCTAGAATATATGAAAAACTAGAATGTCACAATGTAAACTCCAAAATATTAGGTTTTATGATATGAAAAACTAGAATGAAACATTGTAAACTCCAAAATATAATATTTATTATTTATAGTTAAATAAAACGGTTTAAGGCCGATAAAGATAAGAGTTTTCAAAAACCTTTTTGCAAGGTAAAGGAGATCACTGTACATACATTCTCAATCAAGTATTTGAAAATTCATAATGGTAAATCATGTCTTAATGCCTATTATTTGAGAACCATTAGAGTGTGTTTGAAATTCTTTAAATTTAACTTGAACAAAATACTTCATAAATTTCCATGACGTTGAAAATTCTTCAAATTATTATCCAAACAATGGAATTCACATCAAAGTATTTAAATTCCTTCAAAACATTCCCTCATCGAAACACACTTTTAAGGTTTAACAACTCAAATTACGTATACAATAGTAGAAATATGATAGATTTATCGTAACCCAATGTCACATAAGAGAGAACCATATCCCGAAATAATAGATCAATAGATGAATTGAGTTATTTAAAGAAATCATCTTCTTCACAACAATAATGGATGAGTGTGAGTGCATATTCTCTCTTAGTTGTAAAAGATGTAATGTCAAAACTAGAATATATTTAGAATTTGATGTCTAGAATGTGTCTATCTATAATTTTGTGCTAACACTCATTTGGTATCTATTTCGTTATAGACACAATGACATACAATTTCAAATCAAACAAACAATTTCGTGCAACAGAGTCTATTATTTGAATACTGAAATAAAATATCATGTTTCTACCCTTTATAAAAATCATCTATAAATCAACAATGGATTGATTCAAGCGGTAAAGGATTTGGGTTCCTTAAACATGTGGTTAGGGGATTGATTTTCGACTCATGCGTATGGAAAAATTCTGGTTGGAGGGGCGAACCCACCTTGTATGACCCAGAGGTTCCTCGAAGGAAATTAGTCACGCGTTGATGTAAACTTCGTATCAATATCATTGTAACAAAAAAATCATCTATAAATACATACATTCATTGACTTCTTCTTTTAATGAAAAATAAACTCTTTGCCTCATTGTTTCTCTTCATTCACTCTTCAAGATAACGATTAGATATATGAGTGTGAGAGTTATTTTATAGAGATTAATTAAATTGCTAGGAATTAATCCATGTAAGAGTGATAGCTTTGAAGACTCAAGACACAAGAGTTGGGTTGCAACTTGTGCAGAGGAATCTTGAAAAGGAGTATCTAGAACGGTAAAGAATCAGAATAAAAAAGTTTTGGTTGTTTCCATCCTTGAAAGTGACAAGGTTGAAGATTTGAAGAAGTGAGAAACAATCAACAATTTGAAGATTGAGTTGTAATTCCTTCTAAAGGGGTTTGATTGTATAATTTTTCTTTAAATACTTTATGTGCAACATTAATAAAGGTTAAAAACATAGTTGGTTTTTATTACACTATCTTGTAAGTGTTTCTGTCTTACAAGTGCAAAAAATAAGAATCAAAAGATTGATTTTAAATTGATCCAAATTTCACACAATTTGATGACTCAAAGGTTAAAAACATAGTTGGTTTTATCTCCGATTTTCGCTAGCAATTAGTCTTGTTTTTATTAAGAAAAAAACTTAGGTACAATTCCTTAGATGCTTTTCGTATGGTTCTTAACTAAAAATACAACTTTTTTTGGAGATAACAAACTTTGAGAGAATTATGGATTTAAGGAAATCATGTTGAATTTAGTTAAGAACCATACGAAAAGCACCTAAGAAATTGTACATAAGTTTTTTTTCTTTTATTAATATATTCTAACTATATCTCTTTTTTCAAAACTGAATTGGTTCAAAATATTGTACTATGTAATTTTATAATACTCAAATTAATTTGAATATCATCGGATTCACATTTTCTCTCATTCAACTCTACACCAAATTATTTGATGAAAACCAGTTAAAATACCGTGAACAATTTTTTTTTTTTTGTTGATAAGGTTCGAGAATTAGACTTGAATCAAGTCGCTTCCACGGAATTCTTCATAATTAAAAAAAAAGTGATTTATTCATCGACATTTAGATCAGTTGCCATATAAATGAATATTTCTGTCAAGTTCTAAATGAATATTTTTGTGTGGAAGGAGATCAATTTAGAAACATATTTTCAATTAGGTTTGGGTTAAAATAATGTGCTTTTTCCTCCAACCCGCATAATTTTTTTATAGCAAAAAGCTGATTTTTTACGAAACAACATGCGCCCTGCGCATGATCACTTAAGAGAGAGCAATTGCTCTATGAACACTTCGCCTAGAGCGCGTGGTTCATTCGTGGGGAGCATGGCTTCATCCTCAGGTGGGGAAAATGCCTTTTTTCACCGTTCTTTGAGTGTTTTTCTTCTCTGACTTGTTCTTGGGGCTTTAGATCGAATCTCTCCAACCGGCAATGTCTTCAAAAACTTCTAAAACCTTGATGATCTTCATTCGATGTACTCCAAAACTCCCTTGAAATATCTTGTTTGCCGAATTTATCAATAAAAAGACTAAACACATATGAAATTGTCTGGATTAGGAAAGAAACATAATTACATGATTCAAATAAAAATAATACAAAATGTCCCATAAACAATAAACAACTTGTCTAAAACTCATCTATAATGACTCCAATTGTTGACTAATGCTCTAGTTTTTGAGTCAATGCAAGTGGAAGCTTAGAACAATGGTTGCATCTAAAGGAAGTGTATAGATTCCTAAATTGTTGGACCTTGATCAAAGAATAAATATCACTATCGATGTTGCTTCTTCAATACATTATTTGCATCATGAATGTGAACAATTGATCCTTCATTGTGATATAAAGCCCAACAATATCCTTTTTGACGATGGCATGGTTGCATATTTGAGTGATTTTAGCATAGCAAAACTAGTCTCAACCATTGACAAACCTTTCACAAGGAAACTAGTTCAGTTGGAATAAAAGGAACTGTTGGCTATGACATCCAAAATCTTGAATCGTTTAGTTTTTCATTGAATTCTCATATCTTTTGGTTGGGGAACTTGATAATTTACTAGTTACATCAAATTTATAGCTTTTGCTATATCATTTAGAGTATGGGACGAATTCCAAAGTGTCCACATACGGCGACATGTAGTTTGATGCACTAAAGTTGGAGTTAAATTGCGTGTTAACTTTATTTTTAAAACTCTTATTTTTGACTTTGTTTTTAAAGTAGCTTTTAGGCTATAAAAAAAACTGGGTCAAACGGTAGTGTATATTACTGTCATCAAAACGTAAAAAAGTAATTTTATTCCTGGACCAATTGCAACTTGGTTGCAACGACGTAGATAGACAACGGGATAAAAGTGACTACTAGGGTTTTGTTTAAAATAAAGAGGAGAAATCGGTGACATAAAACGTAGGTGATCTTTAAAGTTGGTTCTTCTTAAAAACAGACTAAAAACATCTTTAAGTCAGCTAATAAAACAGTGACATAAAACATATACGTTTAGCATGAGTTTCCCAGTAATAATTTTTTTTTTTTTTTGACAAACCAGTAATAATCTATTTAAAATGCAGTGTTTTCAACTTTAATAAAAAAAAAATACCACCACCGCATATACATTTTTAATTCATTTTCCTGTAATAACTGAATTAAGAGATGGGTATTTTAATGCGAATTTAACACTAGTGTAGTTAAGCCTAAAGAGTAACTTATACTATAGGTAAAAGAATCTTAAATTTTACTACATGCATTTCCATCCATCCAAACATGCAATATTGATGAATTTGAGAGCCACTAGATATTGTAGCTATAGACATTTTATATATAGCATAGGGGTCACATGCCCCTTGTCATTTGTTAATTTGCACATAACCAGATGGCTTTAAGGAATATCATCAATTAAAATTTAAGGATTAATTACAAAACTTTAACATTTAGGCGGCTAAGTAGTTTTTTCTATAAATCAATCAAAATTATGAAATGTGAATAAAAAAATATTATAATATATACCTATAATAACTTATATGTGGATGTTTTCAAGTGTGTCGAAATTTGGTGTATTTTTTTTTATTACTCCTAACGGTTCTTATGAATAAATGCCATCTGCATATCTGTTTTTTGGTTGAGTTTTTGAACCTTCAAATGTTTTTTTAATAAAAAATGTGTTATAAAATACACATCCAGTTTTTTTTAAGCAAAGAAAAATGTGTATTTTAGTTTTTTTTATTGGATATTCAATGATTTTATCTAAAACAAAAACTAATCGCATAGTACACTCTACCTATGTTCTCAACCCAATCATACATTATTCAAAAAATTAATTTTACATTGGTCTAAAAAGATAATATTTTTACTTTTATTATATTGTCATTGAATATCTTTTTTTTTTGGTGCGAACCTTCCCGAAAAAGGTGTCATGGTAATCCGGATTTTGGTTGTGAGGTAAGTATAGTTCCACCTAAGAATTAAACTCGGGTTCTCCCAAAAGATTTGTTTTTTGGTGGAGTTCATTGACTATTTGAGTTCAATTGCTTAAATATTAGTCAAAAGGAATAAAATTTAATTATTAGTAAATTTTTCATTTGACCTCCTTATGTGTGTTAATGGAACAAACACAACACATTGATATACTTAAGAGATAATTAATAATGATTATAATTTTATAAAGGGTTTTTACAACTTCATAAGTGCTAAAACTATTAAATTATTTTTAAGAGAGCATGAACATTATAAATAGAACAAATCATATTCGAATTTCTTACATGCAAACAAGAAAAAATTATGGTTCAAATTCTAAAATTTGTTTATGCTATGATTCTATTCATTGCCGTAGTATTTCTCATCAGAACAAAACTGAGTGACAGTAAGTCATTTTTTTCATTCTTTTTAAAATTTCCTTCTTTACTTTATAGTTTGTGCACAATCTTTTAACATATTTTAGTAACATTATTTTATTATCATTTTTCATTATAGTTTATGAAGAATGTGAAACCGATGATTATTGTCCAATGTATAGGGACTTGTTATATGTTTATAAGTGCATTGATAAAAGATGTGAATTGGTAGAAGCACATGTATGATTCCATGAGTTTCAAACCATGGAGAGTGCAAAAACATACTACCAAGGAGAATGGGTTATAATGTCAAAGAAAACAAAGTAATATGACATAATATTTCATGAATTGTCGTTTGGTTATTATGTTAGCACTCTATAATTTAATTTAATTTTTCTAATCTCATGAACCTTGTAGTTATGATGTGTTACTCTAAGATAGTTTTAAGGCAGTAAAGATTTTTTTTTACATTGTCTTCTCTCATAATTTTGGAGGTATCACCATGGCATATCACACCTTTTAAAAATAACTTTAATAGTTAGGTATATCAATAAATTTTACCTTACTTCAAAGCCTTTTTAATTTATGCATGCCATAATAAATACGTGTCTTGTTAAGCTTTAAAAGATATGAAAAACAATTCAATTTGCAAACACTTTAATTTATATTTGTAGGATTTTAGTGGATATAAAAAACTAGAATATTGTCACTATAAAATTATAATAAGGTACTAATAACAGTTAAAAAAAGTTAATTAGTTTATATTTTGTTGTCTCCATGAGATTGGTGTATGACTCTATGCACAAAGCTTGGTATTACTTTTGTGGCTAAATACACTTTTAGTTTGAAAGAATTTTCAAGTTAATCCTTTTAAGTTTCGAAAGTTTCAATTAGGCCCTTTTAGTTTGACAAAATTCTCAAGTTAGTTCTTTAAGTTTCAAAAGTTTCAAATATATCATTTTAGTTGATAAACTATTTCACCGTCACCGTTTCAAAAGTTTCAAATATGTCATTTTAGTTTGAAACTTTTGAAACTTAAAGGACTAACTTTTGAGACTCTCTACCTCCTACTTTGTCATGGCTGGTTTTTCAAATGAGTTCATTTGAGAAGGAGAGGTGTGTGTAGTGTGATGCACATTGAAATTGAACCGTGATTGCAAAATTGTTAAATAAATTGTCTCTCAACCCTGGTAGTTTGTTTCTTCAATCAAAATCCTTCGTGTAACATCTATCATACAAGTGATTGGATGTAATACTATATTTGAGTAGTGGACTTTGTATTTTCAATGTTTTAGTTTTGCATATCACTCATGCATGACTATCCAAATTTTTACAACAAAAACAAATTTATTGATTGAACTTTTCTTTTTGACTTCAAATAAAAAATGTAAACTTTAAACAGATATCCAAATTTGTCCCGAATAAAAAATACAGTGATCTATCATTTTAGTTCAGAAATAAAAAATACGAATTGTTCAGTGCTTTAAGAAGATATTTATTTATTTTTGAATGGATGTTAGAAATTAGTTTTTTTTCTCTTTTCTCCTTTGTCTGGTTCGAACTCAGTAACTCTAAACAAAAATTCCCTTAATTCAAATCAGTTGAGCTATCCCACCCCATCCAATCGAAACTTTTAAGCGGATATCTGTACAAGAAGATTAAAGCTCCATGTACCAATAACACTTACTAGCTCATGACCCGCACGATGACGGGCTATATGTTAGAATTATCATAAATAAATTTGCAAAATTTAAAATGAATAGTTTGTTGAAAGATTTCAAAGTAATAAGAAATTAAATTAAATGCGAATTGAAAAACCATTTAGACAATTTTTTGTTATCATCAAAACATAAAAAGATAATGTTATTAATTAGTGGACCAACTTGGTTTCAACAACATCGATAAGTGAGAGTCAAGATATAAGAAAATTGTGAAAACAACTTGAGAAAAGTGACTTCTAGGACTTTAAAATAGAGAAAATATACAAGAAATGAAAAACTCACGAATTTTTAAAACATATGCAATCTTTTAATTTGATTATTCTTAAAAATGTGCTAAAATATATTTAAGTCAGTTAATAAAACACGTGATATTTTAAAAATATTAATCATCGAGATAAATCAAACAACATGTTATATGTTAACATTTGTATTTATATATTAGTTAAAAATTACATGCTAACATTTGTATTTATATATTAGTTAAAAAATATGGTCAATGTAAGATATATGAATAGTATACATTGTAAAATTGCGACATGTATTTTGAAAAGGATGGAGTATATATATGGATGTTTTCGGACGCCGACCTTTTATTACTTTTAATTGTTCTTATAAATAAATGTCATATGCATTTAGGCTGTCCCTAAACCACTACTTTTAGGTTGAGACGTTGAGTTTTTGAACCTTAAATATTATTGAATAAAGAAAGTGCTATAAAATACACATCAATTTTTTTAATCAAAGAAAGATGTGTGTTTTTTTTTTTTTAATTCAACGATTTTATCAACAATAAAAATTGATCCTACAAATACACTCTACTTATCTCTCATTTCCAATCATGCATATTATTCCAAAAAATAATTATACCATGGTCTAAAAGAAAACTTTTACCTTTACTATCATGAAAGGTTAAAAAAAGTAAATAAATGTTAGATAAAAAGAATGAATTTTAATGATTAGTAATTTTGTTATTTGACTCACCTTAAGTGTGCTAAAAAAACAAGCACAACACATTGTTATACTTAATAAATATTTAATAACGATTATTATTTTATGAACGACTGTTACAACTTTGTAAGCGCTAAAAATTTCATTATTTATAGAGCAGAAAAATTATAAATAGACCAAATCATTTTCTATTTTTTACATTTAAACAAGATAAAATATGGTTCAATTTCTTAAGTTTGTTTATACTATAATTCTATTTATTTTCTTATTTCTCATCGCAACGAAATTTGGTGTCGGTAAGCCATTCCTTTTATTCTTTTCAAATTCCTTTCTTTACTTTGTCGCTCGTACACAATCATTTAATAGTAACATTATTTTCTTGACTTTTTTTTCTTATTACAGCACTTGATGAATGTCAAATTGATGATGATTGTCCAAAAAGTGGGAACTTG
>Ga0315914_1007913_pt1 | contig 14481 bp, 7 predicted proteins | sample MpolenodulesMG_FD_203920 | JGI IMG/M metagenome (GOLD analysis project Ga0315914, IMG submission 203920) | Medicago polymorpha root nodule microbial communities from Los Angeles, California, United States - elongated nodules | ecosystem: Host-associated > Plants > Roots > Nodule | place: USA...
CAATCATAATTAATGAATCAAAAAGACAAATATATGTGCAGTAAGATTTAATCTTAGAATTGAGAGATTCATGATACAAATCTTATAATACAATCAAATGTTAATAAACCTTGAACAAAGTACAAAACAATACACAATTTCAAACCAGACCTATATGAACAAAATTACTAAGCTATCAAATCAAAAACACAATACATGTGTAATTGAAGAATGGAATAAATTTTGCAATCAATTTATCTAAGCAAATTATGTGAAACCTAACTCAATGAATTAGATTGATTTTTAATGAAAAACAACTTAGATCAACACTAGCAATTAACCTCACAATTATTTAACTAATCACATGCAATAGCAAAAAGTAAAGAGGATAGGGAAAGAGAGATAACACCGATATGTTTATAGTAGTTCTCTCTTTCTTGTCCTCGCTAGAGCTACCTCTACACTTCTTGATGAATTACACCTTCACCAAAGTCATCCACTATGTAACAAATGTTGAATACAATGTGCTTACAAGAGTTCCTTGAAATTAAAACCTAATTACTCCTATGTAAAACACTCCCCCAAACTTCAAGTACCCCTTGAATTTGGTGCTTCTTGAATCTTCGAATCCTTGAATACCTGTGCACTCCTTCAAACTCTTCACTCAAGCCTTCAATGCTACGTCCGGTAAACGAACCCCCTTCGACTTCAAGAACGGTTGGAAAGACCCCCAAGTCCTTTGGAGGTGGAATGAGATTATTCACTTCCTTTGAAGCCTTGATTAAGCCCAACCAATCTTCTTGAGAGAACCAACTTAGAGTCCCTACTAGTACCCTAGAGAATCTATAGACTCAAAAAACAAAGTGATTCTAAGAAAAAGTGTTTAATCTTGACGAATGTATGAACAATGGGTTTTTGAGACCTAGAGAGAATAAATGCAAATTATTCAATAAATTTGGAGTTATAAGGAGAAGACAATATATAGGTGAAGGAAGTTAGGCCAAATTTTCGCACAAAACCAACAGAGTGAATCGATTCATTAAACTAGTGAATCGATTCAGACAAAAAAACCAAGCCCAGACACAGGGTGAGATTAAGAAGATTGATGCAAGTCAGATGATATGTGAAACGATTCAAGCTTCCCAGATGAAGGTATGAACTGATTCAGGACTCATGTGAATCGATTCAGAAAGAGTCAGAGAGTTTTGTGATACGACTCAAAGAATGAATGACATGATTCAAACATGAATCGATTCATAAACATCATGAATCGATTCATATTAAGTCAGAGACGTAAATGAAACGATTCAGATACGGTTGAATCAATTCATGCATGAACAGAACCTACAAGACAAGATACCAATTGTTTCACTAGAGTGCTTTAACAGAATCTAAAATGAAAAGCTAGATTAACAAGATCTAAACTAAAAGGCTAACATAGATATATAATAAAAAAGGCTAACATTATCAAAACTATAGCTAGAGGCTTCAGCATACTCAACATATACACAAGCATCATACATACATGATTGCATTAGTTACCCTAAGTCTGGCTTCAGCCGTATCACAAAAGTGTCCTCCCCAATGTGTCTGGTCCTGAGATGTTACTAATCAAACATGTTCAAGTGTTAGTTTCTACAAACAAACATCTCACAAGTACATTCAATTTCCCCAAGTGTCATCCCCAGTGTGTCGGGTCACAGATGGTGTTAAACATGCCTTTTTCAATCTTACCTTCATACATCTATCATTGTATGATAGTAGGTAAAACCTTTCATTTGCCTTCATACAGCTATCTTACAGATAGTAGACAATGTCGTCTTTCATTTTACCTTCATACAACTATCATTGTACGATAGTAGGTAAAACCTTTCATTTGTCTTCATACAACTATCTTATGGGTAGTAGACAATGTCCTTTTTTATTTTACCTTCATAAAGCTATCATTGTACAATAGTAGGTAATGCATGTAATTTTTCTTCATACAACTATCATACAAGTAGTAGACAATGTTCTTTTTCCTTTTACCTTCACACAACTATCATTGTACGATAGTAGGTAAAACCTTTCGTTTGTCTTCATACAACTATCTTACAAATGGTAAACAATGTCTTCTTTCATTTTACCTTCATACAACTATCATTGTACGATAGTAGGTAAAACATTTCATTTGTCTTCATACAGCTATCTTACAGATAGTAGACAATGTCTTCTTTCATTTTACCTTCATACAGCTATCATTGTACGATAGTAGGTAAAACCTTTCATTTGTCTTCATACAACTATCTTACAGGTAGTAGACAATGTCCTTTTTTTATTTTACCTTCATACAACTATCATTGCATGATTATATGTAATCCATGTCAATTGTCTTCATACAGTTATCTTACGGATATTAGACAATGTCCTTTTTCATTTTACCTACATACAACTATCTTTCGGGTAGTAGGCAATGTCTTTTTCAATCTTACCTTCATACCGTTACGATCCAGATAGTAGGTAATCCATGTCATTCGTCTTCATACAACTATCTTACGGATAGTAGACAACGTCTTTTCTTCCATATTTCAACTTTATTTAAGCTATTTCACATTGATAGCAAGTAACCCTTGGCTTGTCTTCATTAAGCTGTTTCACATCGACAGTAGACAATGTCTTTTCTTCCAGTTTATCTCTCACATTGATAGTACGTAATGTCTGTCAATTCATTCCCCAATGAACCTGTATGAAAAGGTGATAGTGAGTTAGACCATTTCAAGACCTAAACAAGGTGGATTTTGATTATTTGATACCCCTGGAGTTGTTATGATGATTTCCCTTTAATTAATTTTGCTTAATTCACTGTTTTTTTTTAGTTTTTTTTTTGGGTCAAAACTTATTTTTCACTTTTCTCTCTATACTAACCTTCACTGTGAAATCTAAGCTTGGACTAATCATCAGCATGAAAAACTAATCAAAATGATATTTTAGTTTGTGAGATTTGGTGACTATTTGAGTTTTAAGAAAATTCAAAAATGGTGGTGTTTATGTATATGCATGTCGCGGCTGTGATGTTGTGTTGGGGGAGTAGAAGTTGACTTCTCCCCCTTTGACCAGTGAGACCCATTTTTGTCATATATACAGAATGCTATTGCACCCCCCTTTTCAGATATGTACCCCCTTTTTTTATTTCTTTTTTTGCATTTCTCTTTATTATTTCTCTAGCTTTTATTTATTTATTTTGGTCATTTTTTATTTTTTAAGCATATCTAGAAATATGCAACATTACCTCATGCATTTTTTTCTTTTTTATTTTTTACTTTATTTATTTTATTTACTTTATTTTAGTGTTATTTCATGCATTTTTTTCCTTTTTATTTACTTGCTTTACTTAGTTTATTTTTAGCATTTTTATTTCTTTCATTTTTTATATATTTATTTTATTTACTTTCTGTTTTTAATTTTTTTTAGAATTATCATCTCATCTTTTATTTTCTTTTATTATTCATTTATTTGCTTTATTTTAGTGTAGTTTAGTGTAATTTTCTCATTTTTTTATTTTATTTTTTATTTTATTTTTTCTTTATTATTTATTTACTTGCTGTTTTTTATTTAGTATTATTATCTCATCTTTTTTTCTTTTATTTTTATTTTTATTATATATTTGTTTGCTTTATCTTAGTTTATTTAATTTTTTTTGAAGTATCTTAGTTTATTTAGTGTTAATATCATATCATGCATTTTATATTTATTTGCCATTTTATTTCCTTGTTTATTATGCTTTAGAATGTATTTATGAACAAATGTAAATTTAAATGAGAACCTTGCATTGCATGCATATTTATTTATTCCGCTTTATGTCAAGACCTAAATCAAGAAAAATCAAGGACAAAAATTAAAATCAAATAAGTAATTAGTTTAATCCAAGAAAAATGAGACTTTTTTTTTTGGATCCAACATCCTTATAAAATCCCTCGTGCTTTATTTTATTCTGTCACGCTTAGTTTTTTAGACTTTAGTTAGAATAATCAAAAATCACAAAAACATTCCAATATTCAAAACCATCACAAAAATTTCTTTTATTAACAAACTTTGGATTTCAAACCAAGTGACTCCTACTTTTTTTAAATCAAACTTCAATCAATTTTAATCGTATTTAGCCTCTTAATTTCTTCAATTAAAATCAATCAAATCACACTTTATTCTTCTATGCCATTTCAGCCTCTTATCTTCTCAAAAACTTTTTTCAAACTTTAAAATCAATCAAAAAAATCACTCGGCTTTTTACCCTGAACTACGTGATTTTGATCCCGCTTCAGGTACGTAGGCAAAAGACTTGTCTTTCCAAATCAATAAAATACAAAAAAAACATTTTCTTTTTCTTCATTAATCTCATTTGCCTTTTTTTTTTTACAAGCAAGCAATCAATTTAGCACAAGATAAATAAAAGCAAGAGGTTCCTATAGAGTACTATAGACGTTTAGGGTGCTAATACCTTCTCTTTGCGTAACCAACCCCCGAACTTTTAATCTCTCAAAATATAGGGTTTATTCGAACTTTTCCCCTTTTCCTTGGAAAAAATAAAAGCTCGATGGTGAACTAAAAATTGTGAGTCAACGCTAAGCAATAACTTGATATCCAAAAACCACCGCGACACTAGACATGAAATAAAAATAATAAAAACATTGCTAAACAAGAATGAAGTTTAATTACAAGAAATCTTTTTATTTTAGCTATATTTTATGAGCGAAATGAACAACATGATATATAGAAAGAAAAATGATGTTCTATGATCTAAAGAGACAAATATGGTACATCGGTGTACTTAAGAGACATTTAATAATTTTTATAATTTGAATGAAGGAATTCTTGCAACAATAGCATGAGTTATTTTACTATATAAAGTGATAAAACAACTTTTTTTTGGATACATGCAAAGTTGAAAAAAAGGCTAAAATTATAATGTTTGTTTACAGCATGATCCTTTTTGTTTCCCTATTTCTTGTTGTAGTCGACGGTGAAAGTAAGCCCATAATAATTGTTTTTATCTTATATACCCAATATTTCCCCCAATTTTAGTAATACTTTTTTATTCTTATTTTACATTACAGAAGAGTGTGAGTGTGTTGCCGATTGTATAAACAAATATCCCACACTACGCCGTTTAGGTGTGAAATGCATCGAAGGTTATTGTAAGGCCATACTCTACAGGAAAGGTAAACAAATATTTATCTATTATGTCTAACAATCTAAGTCTTTGATTTTATTTCCTCATCATGATACCGTTAATCTTATAATTTCTACGACCTTGCAGTTTCTTTGACAACCTTAAAAACATGTTAAATATAATTTTTTAATGTGCGTGTCTATATGTGTGTGTGGAATACACCACTCATTCTACTAACTCATAATAAACCATAACTTAAACTAATCTAACCCTTGAATATTGTCATTATATCTATATTTATATATATAGATACATACAGTAATGACTGAATTTTTTTTATGGAATCTAAAATTCGTAGCTATGTAATCTAACAATTGCGATTTACCAATGTTTTTAAAGTATTATTATACGTACATTTGAAATTATTTAAAGGTTTATGGACAAATAATTTTTTTAATAAAAATTTATGAAGTTGATCTATTCAATAAGAAATTTTGATTTGAATATTATATTAATAAAATTCGTTAAATGTTCTCATGAGCATAACTCAGTTGGTAGAGACAAATTTAGATACACCTGATGGAGTTCCCTTAAGAATATTTGCTAGACATGACCCTTTTTGAGATTCCTAGTGTCATAGGCATGCCTTTAATCTTCGATGTTGCAACGCAAAACAAGGTGTTTGGTCATTATGCACCTATTTTGGTCGACAAGGATTGGTCTCGCCGTATCTTTTATGAAATCATGGTGGAACATGATCGATATGCATTGAAGGTTGAGGTGGTCTATGAGAAGTTTCCAGAATTATGCTATCATTGCATAAGTATAGGCCATAATATTTCAACTTGTCATTGGTTGCAACAAAAGAAGGAAGCTGTGAAAGTTGATCATGGTAAGAAGCCCTTGATTCCGGGGAGGCCGAGGTCAGAAATCCTACTCCTCAAGTCCAAGAGATAGGAAACTGTTCCAGACATGCCACAATGGCTATAAGCAATAAGGATAATAAAAAGCACAAGATGAGGCAATTGTTGTAGACATTCCAAAGCTTACCGATACTGAGAATGAGTAATCAGTTGAAATTTTGAAGATTTATAATGATGAGAAGGTGAAAGAAACTCTTGTTGTAGACAAGGCAACAATGGTTGAATAAGAGAAAGAAACAACATCTTTCCACTTTGCATGGTGAATGTTACTGAAGATATTGCCTCATCGAGATTTGAAACTAGTGGCTCACTCCAACATGATGTTGTGATTATTGAACCAGTTAGTGCAACGAAATCTCAGCCAATAGATGACGATCACAACATTGTCGACATGAATGATCTTCGAGTTACAGATGAGGAGGATGGTTGCGGACCCTCCTTATAGTTCTATAGCAGTGCAAGATGATATTGATCTAATCAAGCAATCTTGGGAACAAGAAAAAAAAGGAAGAATAGCCTTTTTTTTTATCTCATTTATCCAAAAGTAAGAAGAAAAAAATTAAAGCAATCGCGTAATGATGCCTATAATCAAATTGCTTCTAAGGAAGCTTATAAAACTAGCTCCATGGGGGGAAACCAAGGGTAGTCGAGCAGCAATATTCTCCAGTCGAGCTGTTTTTTTATTTCTTCTCTTTTGCTTTTGCTTTTGCTTTCTTTTTTTTGCTTTCTTTTGGCCTTTTCAAGAGTTACATATTTTTCTCATTTGTTAATAAGATATTTATGAGTGGGTAACTAATGAGTTGGGAAGTCTAACTTTCACCTTGATAATTTACCATACTCCTAGTTCAATAAAAAAATGATAGGTCTAAACATATAGCCTTCACCAACAGTCTCCAAACTACATCCATCTCCTACCTCTTCCAAACTACCACAAATCTGAACCAATAATCAATGTTCACCGTGATACACCCAAACCCCATAATCACGGTTTGTTTGCCGTCCCCTACTTATAACAAACCGTTTTTCGTTAGAATTATTTTAATTATTTATTATATGTGTTTATGTGTGATTAATTATCCTTGTGTGTATTTAATTTGAGATTAGTAGATTTTTAGCCTAGAAGGGTATTTTAGTCATTTTTAGAGTTAGGGGTATTTTCGTCATTTGATGAGTAAGGGTAAATTTGAAATTTTTATTAAGAAGGTCATTTTGACATTTTAGTGAAAATAATTATTTTTCCTATGTTACTAGTGAGTTGAGGTAATTATTTAGAGATGATAATTATTCGGTGTTTTAACGGTTTAAGTAAGTAGTAACTTTTCAGAATTAGTTAGTAAGAATGTTGATCTCATTATGACAATTAGAAACCTAGCACAATTAATAGGTGACTATATAAGCACAACTCTCATGAGAAATTAAGTTAAGCCATTTATTATTTCATTTCACAAAAACATAAGAGGTAGAGAGAGAAAGTAGATCACAAGAGGAAAGAAGAGGAAGCTAAAGATTGAGCTTGGGGTTTGAAGAGATAGGGGGAGATTGAAGCCTAAGTTAGTGGATTCAAGACCTAGAGGTGAGTGGGATATATTCCTTTCATCAATTAAGTTATAATTTCATCGTTTTGATTATGGGTCATAAGTGATTATTGTGAATTATAACTTTTTGTGATTTTTGATGATGAATTTCGTGCTCTTAATTTGTGTGTAATTATGGGTATGTTAAACTTCATGGAATTGATATGCTTATACGCTTAAATTCATAGTTATTGTTGGTGATAAGTTGTTTTGATGATTTTTGCTTAATCAAGTGTAAACCATGAATTGATGAGTGATTATCGTTGGAACATATTTAAATTCACTTCATAAATGATTATATATGTTTGTATGTTGTTGGGGTTTGAATCGGTGTGGTTGTTTGTGAAGTTTGAATGAAAATGAGAAAATATGAACTTTTGGTAAAAAATGAACTAGATGATGATTTTGACATTGATGTTATGATTCCATGTTTGTTGTTGTTTTATTTGCCTTTTGATGTATGTTAACTAATAGACAAGTTTGGGATCAAAATCAAGGTTTTTGATGAAAAATGGGATGGGTTCTCGAGAGGAAACCCAAGTACAGAGTGCACATGTTTGGTGCAACTCGATGGGCGAGTGGTAGCTCGCCGTGGCGAGTTGCTTAGTGCAATCACCCATGTTTTTCGAGTTCCGGGTGTTTTGGGGCCGATCTGGACTTTTCTAAATGATTATTTTGATGTATTTAACTGTTGTTATGCTTTCTAAACATTTGGAAACATCAAATGAATTGGATTGAGATTGGTTTTGTGAGAGGAAACCCAAGTACAGGGTGCACCTGTTTGGTGCAACTCGATGGGCGAGTGGTAGCTCGCCGTGGCGAGTTGCTTAGTGCAATCACCCATGTTTTTGGAGTTCCGGGTGTTTTGGGGCCGATCTGGACTTTTCTAAATGATTATTTTGATGTATTTAACTGTTGTTATGCTTTCTAAACATTTGGAAACATCAAATGAATTGGATTGAGATTGGTTTTGTGAAACGAATCAAGGCTTTTTGAAAAATGTTCAAGAACATGAAATTTTTCAAAACTCGTTTTTCACAAAGGAAAATGGTAGGATTAAGGTTGTTTACTATAACAATGATTTACAAAATGGTTTTAAAAAGTATTCATGAGCTATAATTTGGTCTTGCTTTGAAAAATGGTTTTCATTTGGAAAATGATAAAATGAGATGAACTTAGTGAAATTTTGAAATTAATCGGAATTGACTTATGAAGTGGATATGTATATGCTACTATGATTATATGTGATATGTGGACATACTTTGTTGAGGTGTTTGAACATGTATGCTTTTTTTCGATGAATTACTTATAAAGTGATGACAATTGTGAAAATAGACAAACTTTGTCAAAAAAGAGATTTTAAGACCGGATAACTTGTAAATGGTTTTACCTTCATGATAATATGATAGGATAAGAATGAATCAATGGTGAATGAGTGTTTAATATGACGAATGTCTTGATGTGGATAATTGTCCGTCTTTTATGTAAAATGGGATTGTGAAACTTTATCGTTTCTTTGAGGTGTAAATGTTGATGATGATTATGATGGTGATTCCTTTGGTGATTTTAACTTGATGAATTGATGATGACTTGTTGAATTGTGACTTATTGATTGTATGGATGTAAGTATTTAATAATGCAAATGTTGGTGAAAATCATAATTGGTGATGATTATTATGTTGATATATATATATATATATATGTTGGTGAGTTACGCATTGTCGAGTCCTTACTTGAAATTCATGCATTCATAGTCATTTTGAGATGATTTGGAGAATGTAATTGATGATGTTTATTACAAAGCTGCTGCAGAACATAATTGGTGATGTTTATTATGTTGGCAGATTCATTAACGGTAAAATTATCTCCGGAATCCTAATGGTAGCACATGCATCTAGATGAGTCTAGAACATTGCATGCATTTGTTAATTGGTGAGTCATGTCATTCTTGGATATGTGGATTGGTGTATACGTTCATGGTGAAACTTGGTGATTGTGGCAAATACTCAAAAAAGGTGAATTGTATGCATTGTTTGATTGCGCTTGTATAGTTGATAGTTTATGATGATGTTGAGTTTATTAATCATTTGAAATTAAATATGTTGGCTTACTTTCATTTGATTATACTTTAATTGATTGAATGTTATCTAACCCCTAATGGTTATTTGATTGATTGCCTACCTTATTCTTAAGGATGGTTAGACGGTGTGCAGGACTAGTCGCTTTGCTTTGCTTGTGAGTATGCCGAAGGCTAACTTGGAGCTACCTTGTCTTTTGCTTTTGGAGTCTTAGTGTGTCGGGCTTTGATTAGGGTGTTTGTTTGTCATTGTTTATATTTTATGACTTTATGAGATTTATTCACTCATTATGCTGAGATTGAAGATTTATTTTGGTGATGTATTATGGTTTATGTGACATGGCAACTTGGAGATTTTATATAGTTGTTGATGAGATATTATGATATTATTTCGTTGCGATGTTTTGAAAAAATATTTATGCACGTTTGGACTTATAGAAGAAGTAGCATCTAAATCATTTGTGTAATTTACTGCTTTAAGGTTTTAGGGTGTTACACTACCCAAACCAAAATGCTATTATCACATATCGAAACAACATCGACTAACGAATCAAACTTTTACCATCATCAATCTGAACTAGCTGCAATCATCACCGTCTCCTCCCCAAATTCATTGTCTCCTACCCAAACCCAAAATCGAATCCACACTCAATGAACACCGAATCAAACTTCTGATCCATCCACCATCTTTGACGCCACGCCCATCCATCAAATGACCACCAAAAACATCATCATCCCCTGGCCATGCCTCAGTGAAGCTCCCTAAATCAAACTTAAGCCCATGCCCTTGCTAATGTCTGTGACATCCCCACCATCCAACTCTCAAACTGATTGTGAAAGGTAATCACTTCAGGATAACAATATCAGAAGAAGAATATCTCCTTGGATTAGAATCCTTTAAAAACAATCTACATGCCAGAATCATCTGGCCTAAAGGCACGACTCAACTTACAGTAGTGGCTTTGTCTGAAAAGCTGAAAATGTTGTAGAAAACATTAGGTGAATGAGGGGTAACATCCCTAAGAAATGATTACTAAGAATTTTCATTCTCCTTAATTGAGGTTTCCAGAAGCGTGAGAGCTATTGGTTCCTGGAATTAAAATCCAAGATTGTTGAAACTCTTAGCTTGGATAGTTGATTTTAATCAAAATCTACAACATAACTCCTTTGCTCATGTATCCATGATATCACATTTGGCATTTTTTTAGTGTGTTAGTTGATATAGATTTGACATCTGAGTTGAAATGGAAAGTTCTAGTTAAAAGAAAGAGATTCACTTTCTTTGTTGAGTTGGATTATGAAAGCATGTCTGATTATTGCACACATTGTAAAACAATTGGTCATCATGTCAACAAATGTAGAAGGATAATCGTCAGTGAAAATGGGAAAAAATTGACGAGGTTCCATTCTCAAGAAGAGTTGGAAAGGAACCTGTTAAAGAGCATTTTCCCATAAATAACTAAAATATTGCCTCAAATGAGGATTTTCCAATCAACCTTGATGATGAGGTGGCTTTGAAAAAATGTTGACACCAACTGAAATGAAGTACATAACATAAGTGATAACGAAGCAGGCAAAACAAATGCAGTCCAAGACTATCACGTCAAGATAAGACTTGTAGATAATCTAATAGATGAAAACATAGAATATGTCACTAACAAGGTACCAAATGGAAAGTATGACCAATAGAACAACTTCAAACATTTGAATATGTTGATGCTACACAATTGAATGAAGAAGAAAGTTAAAGCCAAAATACACTAGTGGACACTCCTATAAGAATTCAACAAAACATGCATTTTCTCAAAGAATCATGGGATACTCTGGCCGACAAAGAGGGTGATGAAATTGATGCAATATTGATTCATGAACGTAATATTGACAGTCTAATTCAAAGAGAAGATCAGAGAAACATCGAAGAATTAGGCTTCAAAATTGTCACTAATAGGAAGAAACGTCAAAAAACTCAAAAGAGCAGCTATGCAACCCGATCCAAAGGCGATTATCCAAATCCTTTTAGATGAAGTGCCTCTCATGGAACATTAGAGGGATTTCCAATCAAGGTTGGCCTTAAAGAGGTTACTTCTTACTCATAACACTGACTTGGTTTTTATAGCCGAGCCTTGGTTAGAATACTCATTTGAGAAATGAAAGATTTTGAGGGGCTTGTAACCTGACCAGATTATCTCGAATTGTTACTTCTCTGGGCTTTAAAATTGGAACATTTTCCTTCATTTATCTTGGTGTGCCAATATTCAAGGGTAAACAAAAACTACTCACTTTAAGGCTATAACAGATAAAATCAAGTGCAAATTGGCTTCTTCGAAATCATCATTATTGTCAATTGTTAGAAGGTCTCTGTTGGTTAAATTTGTGATCCAAAGTATGTTAATTAACATCATGTCGGTTTATTCTTGGCTTGTTTAACTACTTAAAAATATTGAAGGATGGATTACAAATTTTTATAAGGAGTGGGAATACCTCAACTAGGAAATTGGTCACAATTTCTTGAAAGAAAGTTTGCAAGCCACTCTCTGAGGGAGGTAACTCACTTGAAACTTTGTTGGAGTTTTTTGAATTCTCAAGATTCATGGGCAGCCTTTCTAAAATGTATAGTGATTAGACATAATGTGTCTATAGTTCATCATATCTCTTCATCCCTATGGAGCAGTATAAAATCAAAGTACATGATTATGATGGAGAGTTATAGTCGACTCATATGTGATGGAACAAATATCAACTTCTGGAAGGCCAAGTGGTGTGTTCAGCCTGATTGTGAAATGTTAAATTTTCCTTTGGATTCTTTGAGGAATCTTAAAGCAAGTGTCAGTGAATTCAATGTATATTCTAACTAGAGACTGCCTAACTCAGTTCTACATACTTTGCCACTACTCAATCATATTGTTCACTAAGTTACACTTCCTTCCTCTCACAGAGCTGACAAGCTTGCTTGGAATGAGAATAACTCTAGTGAGTTATCTCTGAAGGATGCTTACTTGGTAAAATCCCCATTATTGAGTAAAACTTATCACTGGGCTAAAACAATTTGATCCCCATATGTGCCCCTTTCCAATTCTCTCTTGGTGTGGAGAATTATGCATGACAGATTACCCACTAACGAGCTTTTGGTGAGTAGAGGTTTCAACTTCCAATCAATGTGTAATATTTGCTGCTCTCCAGTAGAATCCATCTTTCCCTTTTTTCAAAGCTTCTTTGCATTCTATGTGATTTGTCCTCACCCGAACACTTTCAGGGAAATTTCCCAGAAGGTGATCCATCCCAAAATTGTTCACGCTTCACTATGTAGTTTTTGTGGAATGGGCTACCAAAAAAAAGATGCATCTTATTGATGTAGGTAATACCAAACAATTCTTATAAGCCTTCATTCAATCATGCAATCCTATACCTACAAAGCCTGAGGATCACTCTCATTCCGATGTGTGTTAGTCTATATGACAAACTAGTAAGTGCGCTATAGGGGGTGTCAATAGCGTTTTTCGTTTTTCAAAAGGTTTTGCGAAAGCGTGGATTAACAAGAGTATGACTATAGAATTTGTGCATAATGATGATAACAAAATTAGGACAATGAATATCAAATAAGATTCAAATGTGAATTGAGAAGTTCAAATAATCAATCCTATGGAGCAAATCATTAATCAATACACATACATTTAAATTGCAAAACTAAACTATTTCAAACCAAACATATTAACAAAAAAACACACAAACAACTAATGAACACAAGACATAGGAATCAATTTGCTTGAAGATTACCTCCAACTTGATTGTGAGAATTAAATTGAGAGAATCTCAATTAAAGTATTTGAGATTAAGTGATGTAAAACGGTAAGTTCACAATCAAATTAAGATTTCTATAAGAGAGAATTCATATGCAATTAAAATGCGAAAAATCTAAAAGGATAAGGGGAATAAGAACACCGTGATTTGTAGTGGTTCTCCTTGTTCACCCTCGCTAAGTGTAACACCCTTGAACACCACCATTAATATTTAAATACAAATACAACAATTAATTCATATTATGCTCAAGGTGCAACATCATTAAACTCCAAAAATACATATAATATTTTTCATCAAAGTTACGCAGCGGAATACATTTTAAATGCATTCTTAGTTTGAAGGAACATTTCTGCAGGTAGAGCTGTTATTCTTGTCTTGTTGCAGAGACACGAACAGAGTAGTGGAAGAAGTGGTTGTACAATTTGAAGTAGATAAAATAGTCACAAGGAAGGGGGGGTTTGAATTGTGACCCTTTAAAAATTAATCTGTAACTTAAAATATAATTCTAAAGTTGAAACTTGGAATGATAAAGTTAGTATCAGACTTCAGAACGTTCTGATGTCTGAGAGTAAAAACAATTTAACAAAGTAAATGTGTTTGTGTGTGATTTGTGTTTGCAGTAAGTAAAGAGTAAAGGGAAGAGAAAGAACACACAAAGAGTTATAGTGGTTCACCCAACATGGGCTAGTCCACTCCTTACAATCTTGTGAGAGTTTCCACTATGATGCTTGAGATAACCTCTCAAATCCTGCACCTTACAACCTTTGTTCACCTGAACAATTACACAACCTGTATTATCAAAGCCTCAGCAGGCTTGCACCTTGTTGCTAAGTTAACCACTTAGACTTTTACAATCCTTGCTCAAACTAACACTTTAGTACCCCTAAAGCTAGATGAGACTTAATTACAATTTGTAAGAAGTTTGAATGTTTGAGAATCAAACAGAGGAAGAGGAGGAAGAAGAAGAAGTTATCTATCAAAGAG
>Ga0315914_1007914_pt1 | contig 14480 bp, 6 predicted proteins | sample MpolenodulesMG_FD_203920 | JGI IMG/M metagenome (GOLD analysis project Ga0315914, IMG submission 203920) | Medicago polymorpha root nodule microbial communities from Los Angeles, California, United States - elongated nodules | ecosystem: Host-associated > Plants > Roots > Nodule | place: USA...
ATGTGAGCAGTTCTACATGTTCCCTCTTTTAATTTAAATAAATCTGAACCACCTATTTAATCTATTGGTGTTTTTCTCGTGGTTCACCGGTGAGGGACCTAATTGGACCCTCACCCTAGAATCCACCATTAAATTGTCCATAGTTTGACTATTTATAGACTTGTAGTTACATTTTAACATCTGTCAGCACACTGTTTCCCTTGAGCAGAAATGTTTGTAAGCAGTTTCTTTTCATAATAAAATATAATTTTGAAGTATAGTTAGGCATTTTTCTATTTTAGGAATTTATAAATTTGATCAATACAATTTTGCTTTTCCTGTGAACAAAAAACATTATACGTACATATTTTACTATGTTCTTTTTTGGTTGTTTTCTATACTACATTGGGAGCCTCCTGTTTCGAATACGAAGAGGGCTTGAAGATCCTTATTGTACCAATTAGGTTGTTTAGTTTGTTCTCACTTTTAATGATTTATTTGGGAGGAGGAGTGGAATGCGTGCTCTTCATTTCTTATGCCTCACATTCCTTTCTGATTTAAGTGTACATATATAGTGATGAACTGTACTTCCATTTATAAGCTTCTTTCCATAATTATAATATTGTAATTATTTCTTTCTGCTGCTTGGTTTCTAATATACTGGTTTCTAATCATACAATCAATTTTCTGGCAAAGCCCCCAGGAACTGCTGAATCTCAGGCACTTATGGTGTATGCCCCTGATTGTGGTGATGTTAACAGCAGTCCAGTTGGTGCCGATGTGATGGATGTTTCAGATCAAATGCTTTTGCCTATTGGGTTTTCTTCCTTTGAGAGCTTTAATCCAACTTCTCCAGCAGTCATGGAGGAATGTCTTAACAAAGATCAAGATAACTTGAATAACTCCATGTCAATGGGTCAAACTAATCAAACTCAAATGTTGTATACAGGGGAGTTTGATCATATAATGAAAGCTGAAGCAATGATCACATTTGCTCCTGAATTTGGAGCTGTTGAGGCCCCTACTAGTGGGTTATCCAGTACATTATTCAGAAGCCCATATTTTCCAAAGTTTCAAAAAGCCGAGAGTTCAAATTCTTGTTCAAACAATTACTTGTATGGTGCAGAGCCACCCTCTTCTCCCTATATTGAAGGATCAGAGGGGAAGAATGGACTGGTCATCAATTCAAAAACATGTTCTGGAAAACATGATACAAGTATGACTCTCCTCTCAAAAAATTATTATACTTTTGTGGAGAGTAGGAAAGACATGAATGACAAAAAACCAGTCACTTGCATTGCTAACAACATTGCTAAATCTGAGGGGATAGTACAACCTCCATTCTCGAACGTTGGTTCTAATGTCTCTGTCAAGTCCGTTTTAAGGAAGATGACTGAAGACCCAAAGGACGCAGAGCATTTCACTCCACTATCTGCAAAAACTTTATTAGCAACTAATGTTACCTGTGCTATGTTGCAAGCTTCCATGTGTAGGTTACGACACACACTCTTATCTTCTGGTAACAACCTCGTTCCTGTTGGTTTGAATAGGTCCACTGGGGTTACATTTTCTAATCAGCTTCCAACTGATCCAAGTACCACCACAGACAACATATCTGGCAAGTACGAGGTGAAAAAGAAAGAGAATATACCGGTCAGGATTGCAGGTGATTTTGATGGAGGAATGCTTGATGGACACCTCAATGCACCTGTTGGTGTTTGGCGCTCTGTAGGAGCTTCAAAAGTCGTAAAACCTTCCAATTCACCAAACATGGAAGTTGGTCCTTCCTTTTCCCATAATTCATTCAATGAAGAAGGAATCCTTTCTTATGCTCAAAGAAAACCACTTCAGGAGTTTCTTGATGGGATTGCATTGCTTGTCCAACAGGCTACTTCCTTTGTTGATCTGGCCTTGGATGCGGATTGTGGTGACGGTCCTTATGGTCTGCTTGCGTTGCAAGAACAGTGGAGGCGTGGGTTTTGTTGTGGGCCTTCAATGGTCCATGCTGGTTGTGGAGGAACTCTTGCCTCTTCTCATTCCCTGGACATTGCTGGCTTGGAGTTAGTGGACCCACTTTCTTCTGATGTAAGCTTTTGTTGTATATATACTTTTCTTAAATGTTTCTTCTGCTTGTTCAACCATTTTGGGACAACTTTTTTTCCCCCCTCTTCTTTTGGGACAAAAACAATAGAGATGGGGAAAGTATGCGAGTATGCGAGAAAGAGTTGTCACAAAAGTTGTCCCAAAATGTTTATACAAATAGTTGTCACAAAAGAGTTTCCATCACTTTTGGTCCTTACTTTCAAGTCAACTAATGTATAAATTTTATATTTTTGAATAATTTTTTTAGGAATGTATAGAATATTATAAGAATCCCTCCTAGCAAAAATTAGAATTTATTAACAAAAATGAATTTTTAAGCTCCAAAAACATAAAAATTCATATTTCATTCAAAAAATCTAATTTTTTCTAGGAGAGATTCTTATAATATACTATACGATCCTGCAAAATTTCATTTAAAAATACGAAGTCTACACATGAGTTGACTTATAATATACTATACATTCCTAGCAAACATATTTAACCCTTTTTATTAGAGAATTAGACTTAGTCAGTTTGTATTAGACTTAGTCTGTTATATTAGAGACTCTAGTAGTCTAATGCAAACTGACTAAGTCTAATACTCTAATACTTTTTTTTTTATTCATTGCTGTTTTTATTGGCGTATGATTCACAACATGAGTAGGATGTGTTTAAATTTTCGTGTTATATTATCTTCATATAACATACTGTTTCTGTTCCATATTTAGGATATCTTCTCTTAACTATTTTCTGTTTCATACTTGCATTGACACTTTTGTGTAATCTTTTCAATATTCATGTTTTTCTGAGTTGTTTAGCGAATAAGAAACTCATCTCTGTCCATGTCATGAGGGTTTGATGAAATTTTATGTTTGCTTTTGAATATGTAACCAAACCTTTGAGTTTGGTTGTGTAATTATTGATCCCCGGGGAAAGGCTTTTGTTGTGAACTCTGTCGCAGCCCTTTGCGTCTGTTGTTAATTTTGGTAGTCTTTTTGGGTTACCAATTTCAAGCATATGATGTATTGAACCTGTTAGAACTTAGAAATATTATGTAAACCATTCATGTGTCTTCAGGACAATGTAGGTGGGCCTGTGTATTGCTCGTGCTCCAAGCGCATAGAGCTTTTATATGAGGGGGTGTTAGAAATATAATATAAATCCATTTGTATGTCTTCATCTGAAAGCTTAAGCTTTTAGGATGGTTTGTTCATGACAGCACCAATGGCAGAGTTGATGATTGGTTTATGTTTCAATTTATACTTATCTTGGCAGTATTCTGAATTTTCAGGTTCATGCATCTACTGCGATCAGTTTGTTGCAATCTGACATAAAAACAGCTTTAAAGTCGGCATTCACCAATTTGGAAGGGCCCTTATCTGTGACTGATTGGTGCAAAGGACGCAGCCAATTAGTTGATACTGGAAGCATGGTTGATGGAGTTTCTGCTGAATCCAGCATTAGTGAATGCAGGGATTCTTCAGAACCATTGAGTCCATCACAATCATCCGTTTGTGGATCATCCAGTTTTAAAGGTATAAGTTTGCTTATACATTAGTGATGGAAGCCTTATTTTTGTTCTACTGATAAAATTTGAATGTTACTGCAGTTTCAAGCCTGACTGGTCAAGATATGTGCAATTCAGAATCAGAGCAGCAGCTGTGTTCCCGGCTAAAACCTACCCTCATCGCTGTTCCATTTCCTTCTATACTTGTGGGGTATGTGCACTTGAAGTCATTTTCATGTTTAAAGACAGACATGTTTGAATACATAATTACTTGCAATACAAGGCTTTTGATAGTATTTGAGTGCAAAAAATTCGGTTGATTGATCCCTTGCTTACTTGCTGACTTATCATCATCATCATCATCATCTATTAAATTTGATCAGTTAACAAGGATGCCATTTGTTGTTAAGTTTTGCCTTAACCACTCATACCAATGTAACATATGCAATAGGTATCAAGATGATTGGCTCAAGGCATCGGCAAATTGTATGCAGCATTGGGAAAAGGCTCCTCTAGAACCTTATGCTCTGCAGAAACCTGTACGTTTATAATAACCAGTTGATGGTGTTGCTAGTTAAACTCTTTCTACCATATAGTCTGACTTAATTACCTGCTGGAAAATGAGTTTAGCAACTTGCTTTCATTTATGTAATTGTACTTATTGGTGGTTACAGATTGCATATCATGTTGTATGTCCTGATATTGATCCCCTTACTTCTGCTGCTGCTGATTTTTTTCAACAACTAGGAACAGGTGAGTAATGGTAATTATGCTTCAATTGATCTATAAGGTCTGTTTGATGACGCTTTTGTGGTTGCATATTTGAAATCTATTATCGTTACATTCTGGCTATATCAAATTTGGTATAGATGTCCATTTATTTAAAGTGGATGTATTATAGACAGTAAAAAGGATGAAAGAAAATGTGGAGAAACCATAGTAGGATCTTTTATCTTGGGAAAGGAAAAACTATTTCTTTTAATTTAGTTTCTATTTAAATTTTAAAGTTCTTAGAGCTGTTTATGTTGCTGGACTTTCCTATGTGTCACGCCAATTAAGAGTAATGATAGCTGTGTGCTATGCCAGCAGCATGCTTCTATAATTTTATGCACTATTGTTGATTTAAGTTCCAATTATTTTTTGTTACAAAAAAGTTCTAACTATTTTTGTTCATTTACTCTGCTTTTTCGCACTGAGTTGTTCTATCAAACTTATTTTTCTTTTACTCTTTTCAGTCTACGAGATGTGCAAGCTAGGTACTCATTCACCTCTGGTGTTGGGGAATCATATGGAGATGGAGTCTGTGAAGCTGTCATCCTGTGGTTTTGTTTTGCTTGATTGTCCTCAATCAATGAAAATTGAGAGCAGCAATGCATCTCTTGTTGGTTCCGTAAGTGATTATTTTTTATCCTTATCGAATGGTTGGGACCTGACTAGTTATCTCAAGTCTCTTTCAAAGGCGCTGAGAGCTTTAAACCTGAGCTCTTGTTTTTCTGCGAACCCTACCGAAGGAAGTAACAGTTCGTGTTTGGTAAGTGACTTGTTTATTGATTTGATCCTGTAGATTAAAGGCTATTATGTATTTTTAACTAATGAATTAACATCATGATAACACACGTCTGTTCATATAAGAAAATTGTATATTTCTCACTATATATTTTGGCAGATCTACATGCTTTGAGATTTTTGATCTCATCCTTTTTTAATTTCCTTACATTTAGGTAATCTATGTGGTGTGCCCGTTTCCTGATCCTTCTGCCATTTTGCAAACTATTATTGAATCATCTGTTGCCATTGGATCGGTTATCCAACAGTCAGATAGGGAGAGGAGATCTAGCTTGCATAGTCAGGTTGTAAAGGCATTGAGTGGTTTGGCAACTGTTGATGAAGCTTCAGCATCTAATATCCCTGTGCTTTCTGGATTTAGTATTCCTAAATTGGTCTTGCAAATAGTTACAGTTGATGCCATTTTTAGAGTCACAAGTCCATCAGTGAGTGAGCTTGTCATTTTAAAAGAGACTGCCTTTACTGTGTACAGCAAGGCTCGTCGCATTTCACGTGGTATCTCCAGTGATTCCGCTCAATTGGCATTTTCTAGTAGATCTCAGTCTGTTTTGCCACAAATGCCCTCTCCCATCTCTGGAATGTGGAAAGACTGTGGTGGTCCTCGGATGGCAGGACATTCTCTTCCAAGAGATGGTGACATTGATACTAGCTTGAGACCTGGTAATTGGGATAATTCTTGGCAACCGACAAGGTCTGGGGTTCTGAACTGCGATCCAAGTAGAACCGGGGATATTTTTCTTCATGATGAAATTCGCTACATGTTTGAACCCCTTTTTATTCTTGCTGAACCTGGTTCTCCAGAACATGGTATTTCAGTTGTAGGTAGCCCCGGTTCAGAAGCTTCCAAGGCATTGGCAGATGACAGTAGTGGTAACCATGTGCAGAGTACAAGTACATCTGGGAGTGTGGATTCTGCTTCAAGCGTTGATGGATCAGGGTCTGACCAAAAGACTCATCCAAGCTTACATTGTTGCTATGGATGGACAGAGGACTGGCGTTGGCTTGTATGCATCTGGACAGATTCAAGGGGAGAGTTGCTTGACTCTAATATTTTCCCCTTTGGTGGAATAAGCAGTAGGCAGGATACAAAAGGTCTGCAGTGCCTTTTTGTTCAAGTTCTTCAGCAAGGTTGTCTGATACTTCAATCTTGTGATCCCGGCCTTGCAAAGCCTCGAGATTTTGTGATAGCACGCATTGGAGGTTTCTATGAGCTTGAGTACCTTGGTAAGAATTCTGTATCTGCATCTCTGCTGTATTTTTAATATCATACATGGGTTTGGGACATGTGGGCATTCTTCTAGATGATCTTGTGTAAAAGTTAATTTAAAAGCACTTCTTCCGTCCTCAAGTGAACAGGCTGTAGTCACACAATGTTATAGGCTTGAGTGCATAGTGTCCCACATCTATACTGCGAATTGGCCAATCAAGCCTTGCTGACTAGTTTGTGTGTGTGTGTGTGAGATAGAGAGAGATTGCATGCATACATTTGAACTGTACGGAGATATGGAGGACATTCTTTTACATGACCTTGAGTAAAAGTTAATTTAAAAACACTTCGACCATCCTCTAGTGAGTGGGCTGTAGTCACACAATGTTTTAGACTTGACATGACCTTGAGTAAGAGTTAATTTGAAAACACTTCGACCATCCTCAAGTGAGTGGGCTGTAGTCACACAATGTTTTAGACTTGAGTGCATATTATCCCACATCTACGCTGTGAATTGGCTAACCAATCCTCGCCTTACTAGTTTGTGTGCATGAGTGTGTGCGTGAGAGAGAGAGAGAGCAGGGGGGGTGATGGATTAAACCTCAGACATCATAAACAAAACTCTGCCAAGCGAAGATTATTACAAAGCTCTCATGGTCCTCAATAATTGTCCTAAAATTTTAAACTAGTTCCATTTAAATTTTGGTTGGTCTTGGTGTAGGTCCTGATAAGTTCAGAATTCAGATGTTGCAGCACTAGATTATGAACCTGATGTATAGCAGTGAGGTTGAGCAGAGAACGGACCAGTTATTGGAATCGAATCCCAAAGAGTCTATGACCTGGAAGGTCTATACTCATTAATCGCACAAAATGTGTAGGGAAAGAGAATTAGTAGAATTAGTTAGGCTGGTGAATTGGCGTGTCAATTAGACCAAGCTGCTTTATTATAGGGATGCGATTAGTAGCTTGAGAGGATGTTAGTCATTGGGTTGTTTTTAGACAAATTATTTCTTTGAGAAGCTGAGACTCTGGTTTTCCCTTGCAAGAGCTTGGGCTCTCCTTTCAGTTTAAAATAACAATCTTACACCAGTTCTTATTCTTTCAATTGTAATAATGAAATTAGCTGGCTTCATTAATTTTACTTTGGTACATTCAAACTATTGATTGTGGATTAGAGGGGACCCACTTTCGATTATCTAATATTTTTTTCATTGTAGCATGTAATGTTTAAATAAGTAGTTGAGCCTGAGAATGAGGAAAGTAAGATACAAAATACATCTTCTCTGATGTTTTATGTTAAAAATCGTTTTTTAAACCTGTGGTTTTAAACAGAGTTTTGCATTTATATAACTTTAATTTTTAATACATATATCTGGACAATTCACTGTTTAGTCAATCGAATTGAGCCCAATTGCTTGCTATTGGTAATGATGACAGTTATTGTTCCAGTCGTATTTAGATGTCTTCTTTTTGACCATGTTCAATCTGTTCCAACCTTCAAGTTATTCATAATACTTGCATTCAGTTGTAAATTCATATTTTTCTTATGTTCCAACCTTCAAGTTATTCATATATACTTGCATTCAGTTGTAAATTCATATTTTTCTTATTATTCATATGATAGTCAGTGGATGCTAATGTAGCTGATTGGATTATATTCGCTTCTTATGTCTGCCTTAATATATCAAACAGAGTGGCAGAAAGCTATTTATTCAGTTGGTGGATCTGAGATGAAGAGATGGCCCCTGCAACTCCGTAAGTCTCTGTCTGATGGGGTGTCCTCAACTAGTAATGGTTCTTCTTTGCAACAACCAGATATGAGTTTGATTCCAGAAAGAACCCTTCCTTCCTCCCCTAGTCCTTTGTACAGCCCTCATCCCAAACCAACTGGTTTTATAAAAGGTAATTTAGGGCAATCTGCTGCAAGAAAACAGATGATGGGTGGACATTCTACGGTTGACAATTCAAGGGGTTTACTTCATTGGGCACAAAGCATTAGTTTTGTTGCAGTTTCAATGGACCATACGCTACAACCAGTTCTCCCAGCTGATCCATCATCTCCTGGTGAGTGATCATTACTACCATAATTTTTTTTTCCCTCATTTCATTAAATTACATTCACAAGTTTTTAGTTTTTAGAATTTTGAACTACTGCAACCTAAAAACAAGTTCAAGGGGTGAGGATCGTCAATGTCTTTTAGGGACTACTTTTGTCATGTCTCCAGTTGATGAAGATCTCAACTCACCTCATGCTGAAGGTTGGACATCTAGAGCTTGGACAAATAACTGGGACCTAATTAACTGATCTAAGATAGACTTTGATACTATCTTAGAATTTAGACTATGCCTAATTCAACTCCAAAAGTCAGAATTGTTTTACCTTTAAAAGGACTACTTAGGCTATATCTTCAGTTTATTTGGGATCTCGACAAGAGTGTTACAATATACTGTGAGTGAACTAGAGAACAGACAAAATTAGAAATTAGTGTGGTTGGGAAAAAATAGGAATAGTGACTATTTAGGAAAATATGGTAGAGTTGTGCTTAAGATAGTTTGGCCATGTGAGAAGAAGACTAATAGAAGCCCAATTAAGAGTTGATTAGATGTACAATGGTCTGTTATTAAAGATAAAGAAAGAGAAATAAAATTCTTACTGGAAATGTTAAAATTGATCTATATCTTAATCGCTTCTTCATAAACCTAATTTTGGCATTTTACAATTGCATTATTTGATCTGTGTAGCACTAAATCCATTAGTTAAAAAACTAAAATATTGAAGTATATGACAGAGTCGACTAAGAAAAGCATCCTTCAGGGCCTGAACCATAATGGAATTGCATTATGCTCATGATAGACTTGGGGATTTTGGAAAAAAGTTTGAAGTGTACACTTAATAGCAGAATAGAATAGAATTTGGCATTTCCAAAATAACCAAAATACAAATTTTAGAATTTTTGTGATAGCAAGTCATACTTGAATACTCATTATGAAGTAAATACTCAAGTATTTATAGAGAAAAAAAAACGTTTGGGAGGAACTGAAAGTGGCTGTGGGGTGTCTATTGTAGGTTATGTAGAAGGTTTCACTCCAGTGAAGTCTCTTGGTTCTGCATCTTCTGCATATATTCTAATTCCTTCTCCCAGCATGCGGTTCCTTCCTCCAACAGCTCTTCAACTCCCCACATGCCTCACTGCCGAGTCTCCACCTCTAGCTCATTTGCTTCACAGCAAGGGTTCTGCTCTTCCGCTCTCCACAGGATTTGTGGTTTCAAAAGCAGTTGCTTCAATGAGGAAGGACTATAGAAGCAACCTGAAAGAAGAATGGCCTTCAGTACTTTCAGTGAGCCTCATTGATTATTATGGTGGTTCTAGTATCCCTCAAGAGAAGATTGTTCGCGGAATTAACAAGCAAGGTGGTAGATCTTTGAACTGGGAAGCTAAAGATTTTGAAACTGAGACACACTTGGTTCTGGAGTCCCTTGCTGCAGAGCTTCATGCCTTGTCATGGATGACAGTCAGCCCCACATACCTAGAACGACGAACAGCACTTCCTTTCCATTGTGACATGGTTCTAAGACTAAGACGACTTCTTCACTTTGCCGACAAAGAGCTTTCCAAGCAGTCAGACAAATCTTGACTTTAATTTATATACAATGACCTTTACTCATTAGTTTGAGAGGAAAGACATCTAGACTGAGCTGAGTAGACTGTATCATACTAGATCCGCTGTGACTTTTGTAAATTAAATGTAAAGCATGCTGATGTGTTGATGGAAGAAATAGATTAAGTTATAGTTGAGAGTGTACATGAGCTTTCTAGAACAGCCGACTTTGACTCAGATTAGCATAATTCATAGAAGCTGTTGATTGTACAATAGAATAATACCATATTTTCTATAGCATTAGGGCATCTGTAATTTCATTTTCCTTGTAATTATATATTTTGTAAGGCAATAATGTGCCGCCATTAACTTATCTTTGTGCTCAATTTTGGTTTTCTGGCCATGGTTAATTCTTGTGCTGAACGTTTAAAATATGAAACGAGCACCCATTTTTTTGCAGCCTGTGTCTTTGAAATATTCCTCATGCTCTGCTGTGCAATCTGATCGAATTGAACTCGAACAACAATAGTACTCTTGTTGTGGTTCTTAGGTATTTATTTCTCGATCCAAATGAGTCGTGATGCAAAAAGAAAATAAATTTCAGACATTGAAATCAACATGGTAATGATTAATGGAAATCACTGCATGAGGGGTCGTATTAAGACTGTAATGGGTTCATGGCTAAGCCTATTTTTATTCTCTTTACGCAAGACGCGAGCTCATCTTTGCCTTCATATAGTAGATATTTGATCTGAGCTTTTTAGTTTTCCCACTCTCCAACATGAGACTTGGCTTTTGGCTTTATATAATTTTGTCTAGGAAAGTGACTCGAGCAAATGACTAAGGTAGCTACTAGGTAGGCATATTACTATTTAAAAAAATATATATTACGCTTAAAAGCCTCTCAAATTTTGTTTAAAATTAGACGGGATGTGAGCGTCTTTTAATGAAATATCAAGGAAGGTATATGTATTTTTCCCTATTTTTTAAAGGACCTCATTTTAGAAAGAAAAAAAGAGCCTTTGTTTCAACTTTCACCACAGGCTTCAGGATTTATTGTGTCGGTCCTATTTTATGATAATAAAAAATAAATAAATTTTGTTGTATTCAATTCAAATTTGAGATAGGTAACCAAAAAAAATTGTACAAGATATAAACGAGTCTTCAATTATGATTGTTGAGATTTTTTAGTGGACAACAAAATTGTGATATTTAATTGAGATTTGTTACAATTTATAAAATGTCTCTTGGTATTAAAAAAAATAGAAATTTTAAGAAGTTATTTTGTCCAAAATATGAATGAAATACTAGATCATTAACAATATCCCTCAAAACCTAGGTGGATTAATTTAACTTCTTCAAAAAAAAAAAAATTCCTCAAAACCTTATCTTGAAACTTTCTCAAAAAGTCGTCATCGTTTATACAAAGTTATTATCCAAGGAAAATGGTTACTTATTTTCTTCTTTTCTGGAGTCTATTTCTTTCGGATAGCACTTGGGAGACATTGTGGTTGGTGCCATTGGCCAACTACAATGTCACAAGTGTACAAAAAAAACAAAAATTCTTGTGAAAGAGAAAGAAGAAAGCCACTTGTGACATTGTGGTTGGCCTTTACAGTCATCACCACAATGTCAGTCATCACCTTTCTAAAAAAAAAAAAACCATATTCGAAATCATGGTCTTAATTACTTTCAGTCATCACCTTTAACTTTGTTGAGAAACATGACATCTATGAAAATAGAGAGAAAAACTTAGAAAATTATTATATTGATTATAGTTGAAATGATACAAGAATGAAAAAGATAGATACAATTGAGTTAACCATATGACTTATATAGTAACTAAACTAGTATTCTAACTAACTATATCATTATTCTTAATATGGTATCAATTATCTTGTCACGTTTATTATATAATTCCACTCCTTGCTTAATTTAATTTCTGCATAAGCTTTCTTTGCAGACATAAACTTTTTTATTTATTTTAAAAAAAAGACTTTGCAGACATAACTCAATTATCTATTGTTTGTTACACCAACTACATTTCAATGAAATGGACGCATAACGTTTAATTTGTATATCTACAAGTCCATCCGGTCACTATTATAAGAAAAAAAATCAACATTTTAGATTCATTTATTAAATAATGCATATGGTTTTTATTGTAGACCACATACATCATTTAATGAATGAATGTAAAATATGAATTTTTGCTTATATTAGTGACCAGAGTGTAGTTTCTTATGGTTTTCAGCAATGCTCAATTCAACACAAGCAGCCACACTTACCATCTAGTAATGAACTTGCTAAATTTTCTTTCCAGCATTCCCTATTTAATCTTAAAATAACTTCGGTTGACATGAACAACAACCAAGCCTTATATTATACAACTAACTGAGGTCGCCTAACATGGATCAAATTGCAGTTAACAACCATGTAATTAATCCAAAATTGTAGGTATGCACGAAGTGGTATCAATTTTCCGGAGCAAGTCATCAAAGTCACAAAGCTTAGATTTCTTGGACCTTACATTAGAAAGTAGGGAAGAAGTGACTCCATTGTTGGAGTATTAGACAAAGGTCTTTCTCATTCATAATCTGTTTTTCTCTCTTCAATTTATCTTCAACGGTTAGCATAGTAATTCTTCAAACTGAACAAGAAATATACATGTAACATGCATACTTGTGCGTACAATAATTAATGTTCAGCAAATGTAATAAACATATGTAGCATCGAAACTTCATATGCGTGCTACATTCAGTCATTTTATTTTTAAAAGTTATTATCCGTGTCTGTGTGTGTGTCAGTGTTTCGAGGAAGATACTGTTGGAATAAAATTTGTTTAACATTATCCTTTGAGTTTTGATGATAACAAGGTATTAAAAATTGTCAATTGGATATGCTAATATTTATTAAAGTGTGCAGAACCATAGACAAAAAAATTCAATGTCTTATTTAAGCATATGTTCTGGAAGAACAAATGAGAGCAATGGAATAAACAAGAAGAAAGCTTGAAGTTCTGAAGAGTAGAAGTTTTGAAGACAAGAAGTTCTAAAGACAAGAGGTCTAGAAGAAGCTGACGTCATCAGAAGTTCTCAAAGAACATCAGAAGCTGAAAGATTGAAGCTTCTCAAGAGTTGTTCTAACGATGATTTAATCACGTCTATCATTGCAGAAGACTAGAAGAGTGTAACAACGACTATTTCAAAAGGATTTGAAGGCTTTGGATGCTTATTCTTTGAAGAGAGTTGAAAAAGGACATTTGTACGAAGTGTACAACCACTATCTTCACTACTCTATTTTTATGCATGCTAGTACAAGAACAATAGCTGTGCCTGCAACGGTGTTCCTCCAGACTTGGAATGGATTTGAAATTGCTCCTTCATAGGACAATAACCAAATCAGGCAACATATCATTGGTGATTTGATCAAGCTTCAAACGACTCTTTCTGATGTGCTGGCATTATACAACGTCTCTTTCACACCTCTATATAAAGGAGTGAAGACATAGAGAATTGCAAGACTGATACAACAATTTACAAGTGTCAAAACTCTGCTGAAATTGTTTCACATCAAAGTTCACTTAGAATTTCTTAACAACTTTCATATCTTAGAAATTCTAGAGTCTTAAAGAGTATGTATCTGATTTGTATTGTGAACACCACTGATTGTATATCAAGTGTTCAACCTTAAACAAATTTCTTTGTTATTCTGTTTGAATAGAAGTCTCTTGCAGTTGTGCTTGAGCAAATGAAGTCTCTTGATTTAGTTCTTAAGCATAGAAAGTCTCTTGATTAAGTTCTTGAGCATAGGAAATCTCTTGCAGTTGTGCTTGAGTAGTTTGAAGTCTCTTGCTAGTTTTAGCAATGAGCAATTGTAATCAGATATTACATTTTAGTGAACTCTCCTTGGAAGTGCAAGGGGGAGATGACTACTTCTGGTTTGTGGAAGGAACCTGAACTCTATCTGCTTTTGAACAGTGAATTCAGCTTAGGAGAAAACGAAGAAAAAGATAACACAATTCAACCCCCCTTCTTGTGTTTTTCTCACCTACAGATACTAACATCATTCCTATTTCCATCAACTTGGAAAGGAGATCTAGATTCAACGCTACTAAAGCATGTAACAACAAATTAATCGGTGCTCGTTACTACCTAGGTCTAGAACAAGAACATGGACCATTAAATCAGCAGATAATTTTGAGTGTGAATCACCTAGAGATTATGTTGGCCATGGAACACACAGCTGCAACAACAATAAGGTTAATAGTGAAAAACACAAGTTTCTTAACTTCTTTGACTTATGTTATGTTATCCTTTCAATAAGTGGCCTCTTTTTAGTTTTTGAAAATTACTTTAGGAAATCTCCTCAAAAATATTTACTTTTAATTGGTCTGCTTTTTTAATTTAACAAAACTATTTCACCTATTTCAATTAAAATTCACTCTCATAAAGAGAGGGCAAATAGACTATGATGGATAGGGGTGGGAATAGACCAGGCCAGGCCAGACTTTGATAGGCCTGAGCCTGGCCTACGAAA
>Ga0315914_1007917_pt1 | contig 14473 bp, 7 predicted proteins | sample MpolenodulesMG_FD_203920 | JGI IMG/M metagenome (GOLD analysis project Ga0315914, IMG submission 203920) | Medicago polymorpha root nodule microbial communities from Los Angeles, California, United States - elongated nodules | ecosystem: Host-associated > Plants > Roots > Nodule | place: USA...
AATTATAAAATTAACCTAACTCACAAAAATAAATTTTGAGAGTGAACTACATTGGTTTTGATCCCACTTGTGGGTATGTAGGCAAAGGACCCAATCCTTCCAAATCAAATAAAAATAACAAAATCATGCTTCTTCTCCCTCCATTCTTTCATTTAGACTCTTACGCAATTATTTTCAAAATAAGCGAATAACTTAGCACAAGATAAATTAGGTAAAAGGTTCCTACGGAGTACCGTAGTCGTGTAGGGTGCTTAACACCTTCCCTCCGCGAAATCAACCCCCGGATCCAAATTCTCTTAAGGGTTTTTCCTCTCTTTTTCCCTTCCCAAAAATAAAAGTAGAAAGTTTAAAGATAAAAGATTCAATACCAATTAATGGATTGATACCCGAAAATCAAGAGTACAAAGGTGTTTGTAGACAATTGAAGGTGCATAACAAGCAATTATGTCACCTAATTCCACAATGCTGGCAATATTGATATTTACTCAAGTATATATACATGTCTAACTTACAGCGATTACCATTGGTGTCATTGTGCAAATTTCCATAAGTATATCTCATTGACAAGCCTACAAAATAGTCAAATTTTGAAGAGGAGCATACTCCAAGGATCCAAGCCAACATCATCAGACCAACTCAAGTATTTTATTTTTCTTTCTTTTTTAATCAAAGTCATCTTAGTTTCAACAAATTGAAAATCTAACGATTTTACAATTTCATGACAATACCATGTCCTTCTATGGCATAGTACTATATTCTTTTTTCTTTTACGCTGGAGATGATACCATCTTGACATTTTTTTTTATGTGAGTGGAATTATAAAATATAGAAAAGAAAAAGAAAATTGAAAATTTATTTCTCTAACAAACAGAAGACAAAGTCTTGAAGACTGTTGCAATCATATCACATATACAACATTTAAGAAATATGGAGGTAAGAAAAAAAAAATCATTTATAGGCTTATAAAAAAAGAGTTTCATTCATACGCTGAAAAAGTCATTACACCAAATATATTGTGCAGTTCAAGGGCATTCCCCATTCTTGAGAAGGACATAAAATTAAAAGAAAAACCAAATAAATAACTACACTAGAAACCATATAATGAGTACATAGCATAGCGCATCAAGCCAATTTTTTATCCTAGCATACAATAAATTAATCGCTTCCACCATCGGTCTTGGACATAGAAGAGATGATACGCCACAGTCTTAAAACTTATCCAGTTATGAAAAACTACATTCGTTGTAGACACGGTTCGACTTTTGGTGGTCTCCCAAAAGTCCATCTTAAACCTTTGATCAAAAACCGATTGATTGTATTCGACCACACGATTCTCTGCACACATAATGGTTTGTGGCCTGTTGACTTTCTTAAAAAAAGACTATTTAAAAAATTTATTCCTTCAAAAGAAAAAAAAATATTATAAAAAGAATTCTAGCACACATACTTCAAGAATAGTTATTTTTAAAATTGGAAATTTATTCTCAATCCACTATACTTCATGCGCACACACACATATTTCTCTTAACCTGAACAATAAAAATTCTAGCCAGCTTCAAATAATGTATAAAACATACATGTCTTATACATCATTTTTTACTTTAAATTATGCTCATTATTTTATTATTGTATCGTAGCAAAACTCCTCTAAAAAAAATAATAGTATTTACATACAACTTTAACATAAAAAACATTCATGTTTATTAGGCCAACAAAAAAAATCCTGATTATCATCATATATCATATATGTATATTAATGTGATTCAAATATATCAATGAATACATTTTTTTTATCTGAGTACACGTATACAATTTGTTTGACAGAATTTTTCTGTATAAATTAATTGAAATATTTGCTCAAATTTTAAATAGGTAGCAACTATACTAATTTTTCAAAGCAAATTTCATTTCTGATTCCATCAGCCATTAAATACATATTATTTGCCCATCTCAAAAGAAAAAAAAATAAAATTATTTGCTTCACTGTAGTATATCGTTAGAAACAAACCTCTTTTAGTAACATCTCTTGATACGGAAGAACCCACGAGGAAGCATAAATAAGTGTGCCAACAAATCCCAGATTCTGTCTATTGTGCAACTGTGAAATTTGTCATGTTTATTATATGTGAATACTTTATAGTAAATGTTGCATGCATCAATAGCCACAAACGGCAAAAGAAAAGTATATTTTTCTATCTAAGTTTGAAACAAAAGAGCCATCATCTTCATAACCAGTAACCCAACGAGGTTTTGAAAGGAAAGGAGGAAATTGGAATAATGCTCTCAACTTCTCCAAACAACCTCTTAGTAGAGAGCAAACAAAAAATGCAAAACAAAGACTTTCTATCCAAGAGAAAATAAATAAGCAGGATCTTAGGATCAAACATTTGTCAAATCCCTCAACAATACATACAAAATTAGATCTCTGCAAGGGACTTCATATACTAATTGTTCAAGTCGGAGTCTTCGAGTTTTGTGGCAGCCAGCTTATCCAAAAACCACACCAACTTCCCGTTAGCTGGTTGGACCATTCTTGCCGGTATTGATGGGCAATCAGGTCCGATCTCATCTACTGCCAACAGTACAGCGTCTGCTTTGCTTTCACCTGCTGCGACCACCGCTACGTTGGATGCAGAATTGATAACAGGCAAAGTGAATGTGATTCTCTCAGGTGGGGGTATAGGGGAGTCAGTGATGAAAGTTACCCATTCTTCTCTTTCATTGAGTGCTGGGTGATTAGGAAATAAAGAGGCAACATGTCCATCAGTACCCAATTCAAGCAGAATGAGATCAAATTTTGGGCAGTCACTAATCTCAGATGCGTTGACAACACGGGTTCTTACTAACTGTCGGATGACAAACTCATAATCATCAGCTGCTTCTTCCGCTGACACAGAATCGTTAATAGAAACTGCATGGCTTGGGACAATAGGCACCTGTTAATGTGACAAGCATGTCAGTGAAGGAACCATAATTGAATATTATTTTATGACAAAATCGATCTAGGTACAATCTCATGGAATTAAAAGACAGACATGGAGAGATAAAAAAGGAGAGTAAATCATAGAAACCAAAGCAAAAGATTTATCAGAGATTCTCATTTTAATTTTGTTGAACTTAACATTTTAATGGAAAGCAAGCAAAACCTGAATAATTTCTTTTTACATTGGGAAATAATTTATCCACAAGCACGACAAAAATGCAACTCAGGGTTTCCAAATGGTGCCTACTTCCTAACATGAAAAATGCACCTCTAACAACAAGGAAACATCCGATACAATCAAAGAATACCAAGACCATGGATCTTGGAGCAGAGCAAAATATGAACACAAATACACAGAAGATAATGGTGAAAACATAAACTGGAAGCCTAATTATTGCATTTTACCGATCCAACTATAAAAGGTTTCTCTAATTCAATTCAGCTATAGTCCATATGTTACATAAAGCTTAAAGAACAATCTAGTAGTCAAGCTAAACAAAGTTCTACAATACCTCAGTTTAACATATTCTTTTTCCTGTATTGATTAACAAACTGCAACTGTTCGGATCAATACACCACAGGGATATTATAATGAATTTGATAATTCTATGTATACTTAAAAGTGTCTTAGGCACCCATTCTTCCTCATTCTTTAATGCCTACATAAGTTTAAGAAAATACTCAAAGGAACAAGAGAAATAGACATGTAGATCTAGATAAGTTTTTTCACAGAACCCTGAAACACTACATATTGTACTGTGTGAATCTCCATTGTGCAACACATGATACTCTGGAACTGTTTCAATTTCACCTAGTTACTCTGAAACTAAATTAGCTGGCATTGATAACATTTTCATGAAGAAATCATCACTAAATCTTGAAGCTATTCAAAGATATTTGATATCTTGCCGAGTCTTTTGGCCACTCGGTCTTTCTGAAAAGTTTATAGTAAAAACTTCTCTGCATTTTCTGGCTGGTATAGATAACCAACAAGTGGAAAGATGGATACAATTGATTGCAGAGCATCATGTGAAGTCTTGTAGCTGTGATCTTCAGACCAGATATTATTTGATTGAGGTTTTTTCCTTGGAACTAGTTGAAAACATATCAGGATATTTGTAATTATTTATATATCATTTAGATATGAATCATATGTCCTATATTTATTTAACATTTATTGGTTGAGCCTATATAAAACAAACACCTTTGTGTAGTCAAGACACGGTTTGACCATCTCATGTCTCTGTTTTCTCTAATTCAACAGAATCAACGCTTTTAGCAAGTCAATCAGAATTGACAAAAAATCCTTTAATTCAGAATCACCCAAAAATGTTCCAGAGTCATCTAGATGAGACTATCCTCTGCACTTTAGGGAACTCATACTGAATTCTTCAAACACGGGTTCAATTTTGGGACTCGACGGACAGCGGTGAGTATAAGAAATGGGACGTGGAATAAAATGGGAATGGAAGAATAGGGATTGGTTTCGGAGGTTGTGGCTGGATGAGTGGTTCTTCTCTCAGCAGGTTTATCATTCATAATTAGTTATCTTCCTTTCAGTCACGATCTTGTAAGGAGCAAGGCTCCATTGCATAGCATTGTAGTTATGTTCTTCACTCATACATATTTCAGATCGCAAAAGGAAGGGGATATATCCTCTGTTGAATTAATTTTGATACAGCTTGTGTTCGTGCTTTCTATAATTTTCCGGATCCTACCAATTCATTTCTGGTTTCCACCCTATAATTCCAAATCAACTAGATTTTCTGCAAGTCCAGTCATCAAGCAGATTTTAGAGCTTCCACATATGGGGACAATGGCTTATAGGAAAAACTATATATGGCACCAATTAAGGAAACCAAAAACAGTAGATTGGGATCCAGCGCCTCAACCTACAGTTTTCAAGAAGAGACCCCAAGAGGTATAGGTGGGTTTAAACTCTTGATCTTCTTCGTCAAGTTTAGAGCAATCAAAAAATTAAAAGAGAAGTGCTGATTAGGTAAGCAATTGATAATTCAATGCAGAATCAAAGGATATCTACGAATGGCAAAGGATAGAAAAGGAATACCGACAATATCTAAGATTTAAGATTTATGTATTATCAGGATGTGGGGAATCTATAGTGCAAATAAGTTCTTCAGATTATTATTATTTTTTTATTTTGAAGAAAACTGCAAAAGGTCCCGAAAGGCCAAAACACAAGTTGAATCTAGGCATTGAATTTGAATCCAGAGGCGTTATCTCAGACATACGACTCAGTTAAAGTATGTCTAATTCTAGTTGAATTGCATTTTATTGAATAACTAATGCGCACAATTTTTTCAGGGCAATAAAGACCAGTGTGGCTACTTATTTAACTCTATGCCAACAAGACTTTCCAAAGTTCCTAACTGCTAGTCTGTGACGCTTCATCAATTATCCCAAGTATCAAAGCTGCAATCTTACCAATGTGCCGAAAGCCATACAACTGTCAAGCTGATGCACTGGCAACCTAAAATTCAAACGATCAACTCAAGATTTGGTTAATCTCAATCCAACTAGGTCAGAAGAGCACCATATAAATGTGGGATTTTGACCTATGGTGCTGCCATGGTAGGCAGCACTTCACACAATCTACCAGACGGTCTTCCATGGTGTTGCACTATCCTAGTCTCCTGGACCAAACCCACTAAGGTTAGAAAGTCATCTAACACGTGTTAGCACTAGCAGTTATCAGGATTCAGGATCAATCCATGCCAGCATAAAATTCTAATCGTAATGTATCTCTACTACAGGAAGAAGTGACCTAGGTAAGATTAGGGGATTTTTTCCCGATCTATAAATAGGGTCCTAGCCTCTCCAGGCGTGGTCATTCATTGACCATCCCACTTTGAGAAATCCCGTCATACTGTCCAGTCACATACTTGGTTGCCAAAATCTCTTCTGCAGATTCAATCACTGGTGTAACTCAAGCAAAAGACTAAGAGGCTACCTTAGAATGGAACACAACTGTTACCATTACAATCAATTGAACAAAAAGGTGACAACCACACAAGAAATCACAGAAACCGTTGATCAAGAATTTAAGGGGAAAATAATAACATTCAACTATACAAGCAGATATTAAATACCAAATTATTATTTTGTAGAGAATGATTGCATGAGTAAATCGACATTCAAAATAAGGAGCATCGAAAAAAATCTCATCTACCACGTGACGTGACCAAGAGAATTTTACGAAGCGTATTTAATAAATACTCATTAAAACTATTCGGTTTTCTCAGCCAAGTGGCAAGAATACATAAGCTCAAAGAATAATTTACCCTAGCCCTATTTTGTTTGTTGTTTTCCCTTCTGAGAAACAATCACAAAAGAAGGTTAATTAGTAAAGAATAATTTAATGCTTGTGTTACTCTCCTCCAAATCAGTCTTGAGAGTAAAGCGATCTTTATAGACACAAATGAAGCAGTAAAAAACACAAGACATTTGAATTGAAAGGCCAACCTTAGACAAAAAGACTTCTTTAGCATGCTTAAAACTGCTATCCTCATGATTTTTTGAGACAACACACTCGTCAGCCCAGAAGATATACCACTTGGTCCAGTCCACTGTCTTGTTGTAAGGAGGTTGCAAGAGTTTTCTGTTTGCAACAATAACCTTTTAACCAACCGCTAAATCATAAAATCATAGAAACATTATATGAAAAAGACTAAGATACATATACCCCATTAAATCAATGAGAGAACCACCAGATATAGCGAGGGCAAAGAATCCATGATCCTGCACAGCTTCGTCCGACATTTGATTAATGTACTCAGCCAAAACAGTTTTCACCTCATCTACACTGTCAAAAATCCTCAACTCTCCTCTGTTTTTATGATCACCAGAGAGAGCCATGCGTTGAAAAAGTTCAATAACTCTAATACGTACCAACAAAAAAAAAAACAAATAGATTATCAAATCAATTTCATATAGAAATAAATAATAAAGCATTGAAACACCAAGGAATATATAAATAATGAATTGTAATAAATTTGAAATTTAAACCTATGAAGCACGGAAATAGACACGGACACAGGACATAACATCTACACTGACACGCCGACAACACTAATAACTTCAGAATATAAATTAATTGACTGTAATCACATGTGTCGGTGTCGTGTTGGACACACCTTTGATCAGAAGCTATGAAGCACAGACACTCCTCAAATTAGGTGTGTCCGGTGTCGGATACGCTTTGGTGCCAAACACCGACACAACCCCGACACATATGATTACATTGAATTATGTCATTTTCTCAAATTATTCAGTGTTGGCATGTCAGTGTCCCTTGTCCTTGCTCAAGTTATAAGATAATTTTACTATTTACTTCTTAACACAGGTTAAATGACTAAATAAGTCAATACCAACACTAGGGTATACAAAAGAAAACTATATATACAAAACTATAATCTATTTTTTATTTTTTTTATAAAATTCAACATATAAATTATATATGCATGTAGAGTCTCTAATTGTCAAAATGAAGGAAATTGAACAAAAGGGTATCACCGTGACAACACAAATTTGAAGGGATCGCTGGCAAAAACAAAAATTGATGTAACAAAAAAAAAACATGAACTAGAGATCATAATAAAACATGTTAAATTGAATTGACAGTGTAGTACAACGTTGTAAAATAAGAAAAACATGAAGGTGAATGATAGTGTCATGCAGAAGAAGAAACAGCGTAAAAGAAAGAATCGAAACGTTTGAGAATGATAGAATGGGAGGAAGGAATGCTTACAGAGAAAAACAGAAGAGGAGTGGCACACAGACACACAAGCTGACGAATGTTAAAGAGATGGGTACGAACAAGTTTGTTTATACACTAATATAATAATATATTTTATTTTTTGAAAGAATAATAATATATTTTATTATTATATTCTGATGATTTGGATTGTCTATGGTTCTAAAGAAACTCAACCATAGATTTATTTTTCTTATATTTTTTTTTATTATAAAATATAGAAACATACTCTCTTTTTTTAATAAAATGTAAAATGCAGGTAAGTAGGGTTTTGGTGCTTGTCGGTGTTATGAAAAACCATGTGGTCACGAGAGTGTTTATTGAGGTACTTAGATTTATTTTTCTTATTTTCTTTTTATTATAAAATATAGAAACACTTTTTTTTTTAATAATTGTGAAATGTAGGTATGTAGGGTTTTGGTGTTCATCAGTGTTATGAAGAACCTTGTGGTCACGAGAGCGTTTATTGAGGTATTTTCTTCTTATGTGTTAGTGAACTTCTTACGAGCGAGATTCAAACTTAAATCGTTATGAGATTTGAATTGAATTTTTATGACTAATCTATTGTGATAGATACAACACATTCTCTAAATTCTTTCTAACACTCGTTATATGATTGGCATGGATTTCGTCGGATTACAAAATAAGTCACACCATATTGATTATTAGACCCAATAAAATAGTGGAACCAAGATAAATTTTATTCAATACTAACATATAAAGGTGTACACTAACGCGTTACTTGGTAGGATTTTCTCAAAAGAATACTATAGTCCCTTCCATTATGACAAACTTAGTTTGAGGTTTTGAGCAAAATTCGATCACTTCCACTTAATCTTGCTAGTTTCATATAGTTACCATATTTTTAAGTTTCCGTGGAATAAGGATCAGTGATTTCATTTATAATTGATTTGAGAATTAAATTTGATTTAATTAGGTGTTAAATTAATGGTAAACGTTTTAGGGCCCGTTTGGATTAGTTTATTTTAGAGCTTATATAAAACAGCTTATGCAAATAAATAAGTTTTTATGTATTATTTATAAGTTTTTAAGGTTGTTTATGAAAAAACAGTTTATGAAGATACGATTTTCGTTAGTGAGAACTTATAAATTAAAATAAAAGTTTATTTATTTACATAAACTATTTTTCATGAGTTCAAAATAAACTCAAACCAAACGGGACCTTAGTCTTGTAACTTTAAGATGCTAAGTTTGAATCTTCTCGGAGACAATTCATAAAATGATTATTAGTACCCATTAAATTAATTAGAATTTCATCGTTTCCTGTTTAAAATAAAATAAGGATTAGATAAAATTTAATTTTGTTCAGACATGTAAATTAGACTAAGTTCAATTATTTAACTAGATAAAGAAGAATAAAATTATAATTAAAAGAGTATAAATTATTGGTAAAATTGACATAAAAAAAAAAACTACACCAAAAGTAGATAAGCAAGACTTCAAACAAATATGAAAAATGTAGAATGAGGGATAATTAAAGAGTTAAAAAAAAGCGACTTTGTCATCTCTTGTTACCCACGTCTCAACCGAATATCTCGAGATTAAAAAATCATATTTCAACCAACTGACCTCTTGAAAGATAGGGCTAAAACGACTTTGTCATTGATAACAAATTTGTTGTGTTTTTTAATAAACACACAAGTACATAGATGAATCCATAAGCACAAGTTTTTGTGTAGCGTTCAAGTGTGAGCATGAACTGACTCATGAATTTTATGCTGTGGGGTAAAAATTAGATGCAAAGTTATAATATTAAACATAATTCATAGTTTTTTAAGTAAAAATATACACTATAATTTCTCTCTACATTCTTTTGTGAATGAGATAGAGAATAAATAAAGTTACATTCATCGTCTCTCTAGTTTTCTGGAGAATTAGAAATAGTTGGGATAACTGTCTTGCTCTATCTAGGCAGATAAACTTTATTGTAACTCATATCTTTAAATAAGGAAATTGATCTGCTTATAGATTAGCAAATATAGGTATGTTATGTAATTTTGACTTGTGGATGAATGACATTCACTTTCAAATTAGGACTGATTATACAAGGGATATTACCCTGCTTCAGATTTGTATATGGTTGAGAGGTTTCGGTTCTATGTCCCCCTCTCTTTTTTTTATCTTTTTGGTGTTAATATATAGTTGATGCACTCTCCATCAACAACCTTTATATAAAAAAAAAAAAAATTAGGTAACAATTTCGTCTTTTATCTTTTTTTTCACATCATTTTTAGTCTACTTGATCAATTTGCACATGTATTTTTAAACATCAAATCTAAAATTCATATAAAAACATAAGTGAAAAACCATATATTTAAACATTAAGAGCTCGCATCAAAATAAAATCATATATTTAAATCTTGAAAGCTCATATCTAATTTGATCTAAATGACGTAAAAACGAACAAAAAACAAAATCATTACTTAAAATTAAGTTAATATTAAAAAATCTTTGTTGTTTTTTTACGAAATCTTCAAATTTTATCAACAACAAAAGCATCTCATTTCATTTTTTTTTAATAAAGCATCTCATTTCATTTTTAATTGCCGTATTAAAAAATATTTTAACATTAGTTTGTTTTTGACAAAATATTAGAACATTAAGGTTAAAAATGTTCAGATAAAAAATAGGGTTGATAGTGTTTTACCCCCTGTAATATAAGACACTTTTGGTTTTGTCCTCTGTAATTTTTATTTTTTTTTAGATTCGGTCCTTGTAAAATAAAGATTCTTCAGATTTGCCCCCTATGCCCATTGACTCAGCAGAATCTTTGATGTGACACTTACGTAGCTTTTTCTTTTTATTTTTACACGTATGTGACACTTACGCGTAAAAAACAATTTACACTTCATTTATATTTAAAATAATTAAAAAAACGAAAATCTTTTTTAAAATAAAAAAATATGAAAATTAATTTTCAAAATTTTAAAAATCAAAAAAATAAAATTCAAAATTTTTTAAAATTTAAAAAATAAAAAAATATTCAGATTTTTTTTTCAAAAATTAAACATAATTAGAAAAAAAAACTTTTATATATTTTTTTGAAATTCTAAAAAAATAGAAATAGATATCTAAAAATTCTGGAATTTAATTTTCAAAATAAAAAAAATCGAAATTATAAAGAATTCAGATTTTTTGAATTAAAAAAGTTTTTTTTTTACAAAAAGTAAAAATTCTGGAAAATATTTTAATTTTTAAAAATCTGGATATATTATTTTTTAAAATTCCAATTAAAATATGAAAATAAAATTTCAAAAATTATATAATCTAAAAAAATTCTATTTAATTTTAATTTTTAAAATCTTAACTTCAGATTTTTTTTCGAAAATTTTAAATCAGATATTGTTCCAGAATTTTGAAGATTTTTTAATTTTTAAACTCTGAATATAATTTTTTTTAATTCAGATCAAAATCTTAATTTCAGTTTTTTTTTCAAAAAAATTAAATTTAGAAAAGAATTCAGATATTTTTTCAAAACTTTATTCCTGAATTTTTATGAAATATTTTTCAAAATAAAAAATTAAAATAAATCATATTTTTTCGAAATTAGATAATATTGTATTTTTTGATTTTTTTAATTTTAATTTATATTTGGATTTTTTAGAATCTTTTTCTAATTTTTTTTATACTTTTTCAAAAATTTCAAAATATATTAAATTTGGGATTTTTTTATAATTTTTTTCTTAATTTAAAAAAAATCCTAATTAATTCGTCTTTTATAATTTTTGAAAATTAATTTTCATATTTTTTAATGAAATATGATGTGGATAATCATTAATACACATGGCTAACAAAAAAAAATTAAATTTAAAACAAAAATTCATGTTAGCGCCACGTAGGAGATTATGGTAAGTCACATGGCTTAGGGGGCAAATCTGAAGAATCTTTATTTTACAATGATCGAATCTAAATTTTATTTTTTTAAAGGAGTAAAACCAAAAGTGCTCTGTATTATAGGGGGTAAAATACTATAAATCCTAAAAAATATTAGCTACACACTAAAACCAACTTCTCAATTGAATTTATTGTTCAGAATAATTGCTACAGTGGCAGTGTTTATTTCATGGTAAAATAAATTTTCAAGTTTGTGAAACAATGCTGATTTTTTTTTTTTAAAAAATAAAAGTGAATCAGTGCTGAACATTTTATTTTAGGGGAAGTATTGAACTTTTTTTATAAATAATTTTGTGTTGTAGTATCATGTAGAGATGGTTTTTCTTTTGATAAAATTTGTACGAAGATGATTTGACTGACAAAATTTATAGAAAGAGAAGAAATTTTAATTCAAAGGTTACAGCAAAGTCTTTGTTTTTACGAAAAAACAACGTTCAATGATCGTAACAAAAAAAACATATATCAAGTATGCGTATAAAAACAAATTTATAAAATTAACTTTTGGTTAATATTAGTTCAAAATAATAGAATGTGGTTTTTTGTAAAAGTAAGTGCGATTATGTTTGTTAACTTACTCTTTTATAAAAGCAAGTGCTCAAAAGTATGTTTGAAGGAGGTGAGGTGTGGAAGTGGTGGCATAGTTGTTGGCGCGGGAAGAGAATATGGTATGGGAGTGTATGATTTTACTTTACACCGTTCTTTTCATCGAACTATCGTAGTTACAACTTTTGTGTTATGCTCTGGTACATCTTTTTTTTTTTTAAATGCTCTGGTACATGTTTGGAATGAATGATTTAGGGGAGAGAGAGATTGAGAAGAGAGAATGAGAGAAGAGAGAGTAGAAATCGTTTTTTTTTTACATACAAAAGAAATATGAAAAAGAGAACAAATTAGCTCACTTGTTTTTGGCTTCTTCGCTCAAATGAGAAGAAAGCAGAAAAGGGACAAGATATTTAATTAAGTCATTCCAGGAACTAATTTTTTTTTCCTTCATGCTTTATACACAATAAAAAAAAAGAGAGAAAAATCTCTTTTTTATGTCTTTCATAGCAAACAACTAAAAAAAATATATTATTTTCTAATTTTTCCCTTAACATTCTTTGATCTCCCTTACTTTTTCAAACCAAAGTGCAAGTAATAGACTTGCTGAATACTCCCAAATGTCATTTACTTCTAGTCTCCTATATATTGCTTGTATTTTTCCTCCTCATGATTGAAGTATATGTCATTTCAGATCTATTTAATTATGATAACCAACTTTAAGCCGTATAATTTCATGGTGTTGCCACTGCTGATGATATCATGCATGTCACCATTTCATCCATCATTTTCATGAGTTTATATCCAACCTCCTCCACCATATATATTGAATCAAAAGATGAACATGTATGTGAGAATGGTTGGGGATTGGAATATTTTGCAGTCCAAATCAAACTACAGTACAAAGGCTGGGGAGCTTCCACTCAAAATATATGAAACCATGATAAATGTTATATGGAGAATTTTTTTTTTATGTCCAATACCATATTTGTATATAGGGGAGTCATTTTACGGTTCGGATCGATTCCATTTATCTTAAACAAAACACTTAAAATATTATTTTAATTTTTTTTTGAAAGAACTATAGTTTAAATATTAAAATACATGTAACAACCTTTTATAGGCTCTTGAAATCACGTTTAAACATTTGTTTTGGATTTTTTGGACAAAAATTAAAAATAAAATCTTATTTTGAACGGATTCACTTTAAAATCAAAAAGAAATTTAAAAACCACGAAATGAGTGTAAGATGTATTTTAATTTTCTTTTAATTTTGGTTTAATGAAACTTTAAAAAAAATAATGTTTTATGTTTTTTAAACATTAACACAACCATAAAAAGACTGAACCATATACTTTCTCATATATTTATTTGAATAAAGTGTTTTTTTCCTAGTCACATTAACTGTTTAAAAATGTTTTATTTTTTTATAATGTTGATTATATAATGTCATTTTTTATGTTGAATTGAAATATCATCACTCATATATATACTATATAATATATTTAATGGAACCCCCGACAAACTAATAAGTGTGCCACAGCACAATATATGACAAATTATGACTTGAGCACCCATGTCTGAGGAATCTTGGAGGTATTATCTCTATGCATAAAATGGAAAAATAACTTGATATGATTGATGATAGGGTCTTGCAACATTGATTGCCCCTTTTAGTAAGAAGAAGTAAGAGCCATGAACCTATGTCGTGGCTGACATCTTCTCTCCACTTTAAATCTAAACTTTAACTCAAAGCCATAGATTCAATTATGCCTTCAAACTCATACGTGATGTTTAAATAGTTTGGAGAACTACATCCCATCTTAATCTTATGCACTTTCCCATAGTTAATTGTTTGTTTTTATTTTATGTCTAAGTTATTTATGTATATAAATGTGTGTATTGTTAAAAAACTGTTTTTATTTCCTTATGAAAAGATACTTTGTGTTAACAAATTTTGGTTTTAGAGTTAGAGCTGATCTTAAGAGCATAGTTTTAAAACTCGACTCGGTCATCGATTCGGGAGGGGTACTGGGTCATTGGTCGAACCACTGAGTCGCAGGTCGAACCGCATGAAAGAATCGGATGACTCGGTTATCATCCGGTCTCCATAAATAAGATGGCTCGGGCTATTAAAAAACATAACACTAATAAATGTTTGAAAAAATCACTAGATAAATTAAGATAATTTCTCAAATTTGATCTTTAAATTAAAGTCCATCTACTTTGATATTATTATATGATCAAACACATAAATTAAT
>Ga0315914_1007918_pt1 | contig 14472 bp, 13 predicted proteins | sample MpolenodulesMG_FD_203920 | JGI IMG/M metagenome (GOLD analysis project Ga0315914, IMG submission 203920) | Medicago polymorpha root nodule microbial communities from Los Angeles, California, United States - elongated nodules | ecosystem: Host-associated > Plants > Roots > Nodule | place: USA...
GAAATATAATTATTTGCAATTGAAGTAAAATAGCTCAAAAAGGAAATAATATTTAAATAAAACTAAATCAAATCTAAATATAATAAACTCAAATAACATATTAAAAATACTAACTTATCGACTCATCAGACACCATATTATTCCCAAGCAAATGGTCAGGTTGAAGCAGCAAATAAAAACATTATTTCCATAATTAAAAGGAAAACTAAGAGGAAACCCAAGAATTGGCATGTGGTTCTAGGCGAGGCTTTATGGGCATGTCGAACTTTCTCTAAAGAATCGACTAACACCACACCTTTTAGGCTAACATTTGGTCATGATGCAGTATTACCAGTTAAAATTTGTCTTCAATCAACTAGAATCCAAAGACAATGCGAAATTCTGAAAAATCATTATTGGAATATGATTCTAGACGAATTAGTTAATTTAGATGAAGAGAGATTAATGGCATTAGAAGTCCTTACAAAGAAAAAAGAGAGAGTAGCAAAGGCTTAAAATAAAAAAGTGAAATCGAAGCTTTTTGCTCAAGAAGATTTGGTGTGGAAAGTCATTTTGCCAATGGACAAGAAGAATCGAGTCTTGGGAAAATGGTCACCCAGTTAGGAAGGACCATGGGAAATTTTTAGAGTTTTTTTGAATAACGCGTACGAGATCGAAGAGTTAAACGACGATCAGAGGATCTTACACATAAATGGGACATATTTGAAAAAATATAGACCGTTATTGCAAGAAGTTAAATTCACACAACAGTAATTCGAAAAGAAATAGAAAATGGCATTAGATAATAATGCCAACTAACGGGCAGGTAACATTAAACGATAGAGAGTCCTAAAATGGATAAAAACAAACTAGCCATTACAAAATAAAAGTGCAACCAAGATAAAACGAAAAAGCTTAAATGATGAAAGATGTAAATCTGAAGTTAAAGTCTGAAGGTGAAATCTGAAAACCGCTAAGGCTCTAGACATGGTGATCAATACCGAAAACATCAATGAGCCATCAGACTTTGCCGTCAAGACGACAACGGATACAGAAGTGGTTGAAAACATACTCTTCATCATCAGCAGGGAGAAACCCTCGATAATTACCCCTTCTTCCATCTCTTGGGCAGCTAAGCCAATTGTGGCAAAAGCATCGACGACTCATGCCTGGGGGCATAAATCTCTTGTACCAGGTGCAGCGAAACCTAAAAGAAGTATCACCTCCCAGGATATCAGACCGGTATTGTGAAAGGTTCCTGGTCATCAAGAGAGCCCAGAAATCAGCTAAGATTTTCCCCTCGTTGATAGGGGGCATGCCAGTATCCCTCACCAGAACATGAAAGTGCTTAACACTCAAAGAGTTTGCAGCCTCAGCGTTCGTCAACAAACGCTCGATCACATCAAAGCGTGGCATAGGATCCAGCATGTGTTGAGTGCAACGGAGAATGCAAAACATAGGGTTGCCATCATCCCACAAACGATCCATGAAGTTAAGTTTTTCATGAGACATGCAGAGATCAGTGAGTAGCGCAATGCAGTCAGCACCAAAAGCTTTTGAAACATCATGAATTCTGCAGAGGTTTGCATGCCTCTTGTTCGTCCTCATGAAAGAAAAGAGACCACGAACACTATGAGCAGCAACTCTCTCAGCAATGTTGATGATCAAATCATCACTCAAGAAATCCATTTTGATGGAAGGAAAAAGATAGAAATTTGTGGTTTTTTCTGCAAAGAGTTGGAAGAAAAATAGAGATGATAAAACTTTCATAGGAAAGTACGGTATTGATAGTAGATGAAGAAGTTGAAAGAAGTTCCAACTTTACAGTTTCCATCTTTCAAAGATTTGGACACATGGTGAGTAGCGTCTGCAGACGTGCTTGGTAAAAAGAGGGAAGTTTTAAAAGTTTATTTAACTTTTATTTTAAATTCCCTAAATATTATCATAAATGATATAACTTTGCAGTTTCCAAGGCAGTTTTAATTTGACTGGTTAAAACAAAGAAACTTTTTAGTTTCTCATCATTGCCATTCTTGAAACTTTGTAATTAGAAAATAATGGATTGGCAAATAGAAATATTTAAAAGTAAAACAAAATGCCATAAAACGGTTTTAACACCGTTACGAATCCAAAGATTACAGAATTAAAGGGATAAAATATCTTTCGGAATGAAAATTACAAAGAGTTGTTTAAATTACAAACTCGGTTAATTTCTCATCGAGGGCCTTGCCATTGTCAACAAGTATTGCTATCTCTTGTTGAAACACTTTTGACTCTTTACCTTTTGTATAGCAATGCTAGCTTCTTTTTTCATAAGAGCCTCCTTTTCCAAGACGGTGGCTTTCTGGAGCTCTAAATTCTGGATTTCCTCCTTGTATTTGGCAATGGTGGAATCAATTTCCGCCACCTTCTGTTGGGTATCTGGGATTTCTTGTCGAAAGGTATCGAGCTTTGCTTGAAAGTTGGTGACTTCAGCCCTAAGTTGGTCACAACGCAGGGTTTGTTCCTCAAGTTTGGATTGATCAGTTTTCTTTTGTTGAAAACTTTAGTTGATGCCCTCCATGAGAGGTTCCAGTGCTTGAGAAAACTCTTGGAATCTAGAGCCAGAAGGAAGTTTGCCCAATTTATTGAGCAATTCTTTTACTTCAGAGATGATGTTGTCATCTTGCTCTATGGTTTCAAATAAATCTATGCCCAACACTTTGCTTTGAAACTCCGCTAGGAGACTTTCCTTCAAAGTCCCTGATGGATCATCAGTAGAAATGTCTGAAGACTTTCCGGTGCTTTTAGAGAAAAGGACATCACTTTTCATCTAGAAAGTCAAAGGCTTCTAAAGGATTGTCCTTCTCAAGTTGATCGAGTTCTTCTTGACTCATAGCCACATTCGTTGTCTGGATCTTAACCATTGATGTGGCATCCTTCGATGAATTATCACCTGGATTAGATGTGTTTCCCAAACTAACGTTGTATTTTCCTACAATAATGTGTTTGTCTGCGTGAGCATCAAGACTTGAATCTCCTATATTGATTTGATCATCGCCTCTTTTCGATTAATCGTTCTCAAAACCTTCAACATGTAATTCTGGATGTTGATTGGGAGAAATCACTTCGAGATTCAGTGGAGGAGGACTACTCTCAACACCAGGTTCTTCCTCAGCGATAGGTGATGCTGCTAAAAGGTCAGTGGTTGGAAGTTGTGCCTGTTGAGATGTATCAGCATTACTATGCTCGATACTCCGGTGAGAAAAGTTGTTTGGATATTAAGATGCATTCTTGGAATGAGATAAATAAATCTAAATTCACTGAACTAAGTTTGGTTCGATAATTACCTTTGAGACATTATCACCAACACAGGAGTGGGCGCTGTTTGGTTTCGAGTCTTTGTGTCTACGTTTTCTCCTTTTGGAGATTGATTTGTCCGGGGATTCTTCAGTGGGTGTCGCTTCGACAGTCATTTCCAGTACCTCTTGTTTCCTTTTCCTTCGACGCTCTTTGTTTTTTGGTACCTCAGAGGCATTAATAATCTCGACATCTTCAGGCGGAACGCCAAGCTGCAAAGACTGAAATTAAGATGTTGTCATATGAACGAAGAATTTAAAGATCAATCGAAGGAAAGAAACATACATTCTCTTCAGTTGTTGAATCTTTGGTCTTTTTGGGAGAAGGCTCAGGGGAAGATGTGACCCTCTTTTTCTCTAACTAGGAAGATTTTCCTTTCTTGGATGACTTCTCCGATTTGGATTTCGATCAAGTCTGCGCGCTTGTATCATCATCCTTTCTTTCATCTCCTGACTTTAAGGGAACAACTGCAAGCATATGGATGAACATTTAAGTAGCATTTTTCTATAAACACTGTTTATTTGTTTTTAAAAAATTGAAAGACTTCTTACCTATTCCTACTGGAGAAATGATTTAAATGTGAGATAGATCTAAATGAAGGTGACCTCTAAATGTGTATAGGTTACATTTGGTTGCAGTCACTTTATCCTCTCCTTTTGTTTTTAATTTTTGATTCATTCCTAGTAAAGAATCACAAGGTAACCATTTTGGATATGGTGGCCTAAAAGCCAGGGCCAGCTTGCTGGTTGGCAATGATGGAAATTTCATTTTAAAATGTAATGCAAAGAGGTATTTACAGGGAGTGAAAGGTGGAAATTTCATTGTGGGAATTTTATCAAAAATTTTGTCTCGTAAAGTTTGGGCGGCATAGTGAACTATTCTTTTAAGATGCAAAGGGTTATATGCAGTCTGGAAAAAAATTGGAAAGCTTGAATTTCTCGAATATGCGTACCTTTGTTTTTCTTCGATTTGTTCTGCACAATGTCAAAAGTAGATATCAGTTGAGGAAGCAAAATATCGAGATTCACTCGATTGGCTTGACGTCTATAATAGTCTTGCCACCATCGAAAGAATGCTTCAGTGCATGCATGTGATAATGCAAAAGGAGTACGCTCGAAAATAAGGTTTCAATCTTGAGTTTTACACAGGATTGATCTCCACACATGTTCTATCTATGGCTGTCTCAGATCATCTAAGCATTTGTACAAAGAACTAGGTTTTGGTTGAACCAAACCAAACTGTCTGGCAACCTGATTTGGCTGATAGCCATATACCCCATAAGGGCCACTGGTCGTTATCCTGCTAGACAGGAATGTAGGAGTCAGGTAAGCTTTCCATATGGCATTTATCTCTGCTTCGTCCTCAATTGAAGATGTTGGGAATTCTTTTCTGAACCAGGCTGGCCCTCGAACTCTAGTTGTAAATGGGGCCAAAGAAGGCGTAAAAACCTCACACCCTAAGAGGGCTTCATGAGCAATGGAAAATAACTCTTGCGAGTTTCTGTTGCCATATCGAAGCATAGCCAAGCCTATTCCTTCAGTGGATCTGTCTTCGTATGCCATTGTAAAGTTAGTGGGGAGGAAGACCGCCAGTTTTGTTCTAAAAGTGACTAAGAGCCACAATTGAAATAACCAAATAGGACCGGGAATAATCAAACTACTTCCTGATTGGTACTCTTTGATGCTAGTCATTGCTTGATTTAAGTTCTCATACAGGGATCCTAAAATAAGTTTGCTTAGGCAAATATCTCTCCCCTCATGGAGTTGAATAGCTAAGGTTTTGAATCCTTTAGGGACTTGTATGGATCTTGAACAAAAAATGTACATAGATAACCAATAGGTTAGGAAGGCAATGTGCTCTTTATCAGAGACTTCAACACTTGTAGTAACACGTTGGTCTTTTATAAAATTACCATAAGCAAGTCTGGTGAAATCAAAGGAAATTTCTGAGTCATGACTGTCTGGATCGAAAGTTTGGCCAGTAGGTTTTAGACCAGTAAGGCCAGCAACATCTAATAAGGTGAGGGTAAGCATGCCACATTTCAAGTGGAGGCTGCAGTTCGAAGGATTCCAGAAATGTAGGGCAGCAATTAGCATCTCATTGTGATATTTGGGTCCTTGTCTAGATAGTTGAACGAGGTTAAAGATACCTATATCTTTCCAGAATTAACCCTTCTTTTTTCTACCTTGTCTAGCCAAGAAATATACTCCTTATTGTTCTCATGTTTAGGTTCTGCCCTAAACTTAGATTTCAGGAAACTAAGGTCATAAGGACCTTTGGTGAAAATTAAAGGAGGGTGTTTTTCAAAAGTAGGAAAAATGGCGCTAAGCTTTTCTTTGTTCTCTTTATTATCTAGAACAGGTCCTAAGAATGCATGTGGTGAATTAGGGCATGGAATAATTACCTGGAATTTCCAGATTTTTCCTTCAGCCTCCTTAACATTTGGGTCCTCCATGAACTGAAGGCTACCAACTGGAAATTCTCTTGAAAAATTAATGGGCTCGTCGCGATTTGAAAGTTGAGAAGAGGATCCTACTGGATTCGTCATGATCAAACGTCTGGCAAACGATAAAGACGAAGAGATAGTAAAAAATTTATGGGTAAAAAGCTAAAATTTTGGAAGTTTGGCGATGGTTTTTTTTCCTGTGAAGAAGAAGAAGAAACAATGAAAATTTCAGCAAAAATAGAAAGGGAAAGGTGAAACCCTTATTTTATAACTTTTTGATCTTGACTAATGTCAACATCTTACGTTGACAGTTTTTGAAATAATAAAAAATGGTAGTTCCCAATGTCTGGAACGTGGCCCACTAAACTATGGTGGGGACACCATAAAGCGTTCTTTGAAGTGCTTCTCCAGTTGATGACATCATAAAACCCGTTTCGATTAGAGCAATTTATTTTGCAAGGGATCAAAAACATCTTTTCCTCCCTATCTAGAAGATCAGTCGAACAAGACGTTTTTGGGGGGCAATTTGTTACCCTATATTTTTAAAAGCTATCATAAATGCAGTCAAATCAAGGCTAACTTTATAAAAGTGAAGGAAACAATATAGTTTTCATGTCTCGATATTTGATCGAAGGTTGGACCTGCTGGAAATGCTTGAAGTGTGGATTTCGGTTCGACAAGCGAAAAATATCGAAGCGCGGTTCGTTTTGGATAAAGACAAGCAACAGATATTTCCAAGAGCAGATGTTTGAAATTCAAATCGAGCGGATATGTTGTTCGTTTTTAACAGTTGTAGTTTCAAATCTTTATGTAGGTATTTATTTCTATTAGTATAAATAGGAGTTTTTCGTAAGGGAAAGTGGTCACAATTCAATCATACAAAAAACTTACACTCAAACTATCCGTATTCAAGAGAGAAACGAGTCACAAGTTGCAATGTATGAACATGTGTACCAATTTACATTCAATCGATGTAATTTAAGTTTGTTCTCTTAAGTATCTTTGCAATTTACTTGTTTATTTCAAGCAATCTCTTTTATTTTCGTTCTGAAAAATAACTTCGACAGATTTAACTAAGTTAGATTCGATAATTATCTTCATAATCTTTTTATGTCTATTGAAGAACAATCATGAATTTCTACAAAATAAAAAGCACAATATGTCCTTAAGATTTACTGGTTGATCTTGCAAGTAATTAATTTTAAACCAGCGGTTGTTTACCAAAAATCAGTGTAAACACCTGTCAAGAATTACAGGTCCTCTGACCTGTTTGACCAAAACCTGTCGCTATGGCGACAAAATCCTGCGTGGCAAGATGTCGCCCGAGCAACAAAATGTCGCCATGGCGGGAATGAAGTTCCAAAACCCATGTTTTCCAAGATCATATGTCGCCATAGCGACAAATGTCTCCATGGCGAGAAATGTCATGCCTGGCAAGATAAGGCGGTTAGAGACAAGTGGATTATGACGTGGCAGAAACCCACTGACAAAGAAAGCTAATGTCGCCATAGCGACAAAAATCCTGTTTGGGAAGAAAGCAAAATTCAGCAAAAGTATAAAAGCCTCTTTTCTCATTTCAGAAACATTATTAGTAGAATTTATGCTATCCTAGGGAGAAAAAAACAGGGGAAAACTCATAGAGACCCTTAAGGAGCAAGGAGCATAAGGATTGAAGGTTCAGAAGATCATTGAGACATCATGGCTTGCTTCCATTCCATCTCTTCTTTTCTCCTTGTATGGTTACCATAACAATGAGTAGTTATACTCTTTTATTTTTGGACTAAATGTAATCAACTCTACTAGTATGTATTCCCTTTGATTATGATGGTTTTTGATTTTAATTATCTCATGATGTTGAGGTTATTCTTGTTTTCCATGCTTTTAATCTTATGGATTTGATTTGTATTTAAAAATACCTTTTGAATCTAAGTTAGAATAATCTTCTATCAAAGCTTTTGTTCTAAACATGGAATTTAGGTTTTGATAATCACTTTGAATATTAGAACCCAAAGCTTTTGTATCGTTTAATAGCTTGGGAAATCAGCTATACAACGATACAATCGACTATCAGATCGTTTAATAGCTTGGGAAATCAGCTATATAACGATACAATCGACTATCAGATTGTTTAATAGTTTGGGAAATCGATGATTCAACGATCCAATAGAAATCACGACATCATTTGGACACGAATGATGGTGTCGAGCAATATGTGATAATATCAATTGATAATTAGAATCTGCAACACTAATCCGAGGATACGTATAAGTAGGTCGATGAAGTTTAATCTCAGCATAATCATTTCCTTGTTAACTCTCAAACGTTTTACGATTCCGTAGTTTTATAGCTTACGAAACGAAACAATCTTGAAACCCTTAGCTCAGAACGGTATCGATTGTTGAACAATTTAGAATATCGGACCAGTCCCTGTGGAGACGATAACACAAAAATACTTACTTTTGAAACTATTTGCACTTTGGTAAAATGAAAGAAAATATGTAACCACATACTCAATGTTTTGAACGTAAGAAGCTACTTGTTTTAAAGAAGGTTTTTGGAACGTGGTTTGATTCTAACTTTATAGGCTGTACATATATATGACTCATTAGTTTGATAGATGAGACACATAAAAAATTAAGTTCTTTGAATAAGGCATAGCATGAATGTAGGGATGGTTAAGTAAACATAATTGAACACGTTGTGAAAGAATAACAATCTGTTGAGTGGAAATGCAAGTAGTTGTTAAAATCATGCTAATGTGGTCTTTTGAGAGAAATAGTCAAGAAAATATATGATACGTCTTCATGAGTTTAACTCAGATGATAAGGACAATGCATAATATATGTAAGGTTTTGGATTCGAACCTCAGACACAAAAAAAAAAAAAAAGTTTAATTAATCATTTGGTCATTTGTTGGTTTCATTTTGGTCCCATAAGTTATTAAGTTTATAACTTCGTCCCTTAAGTTAGTCTCTGTTAACCAAGTAGATCCCCACTATCAGTCTATTGTCAAAAATGTTAAATATGCACATGTGAACAGTGACGTGGCAAATGAAGATAACAAACCACTTCATCTTCTTCCTTGCACATCTTCTTCAACTTCATACATTCATCAAGAAATTCAAACAATTCCAAAAAAAAGAGGCTTAATTGGACTTTCGGTCCCCTAAGTAATTTCTTGTTTTCATTTTGATCTCATAACTCGTAAAATCAACGTTTTAGTCCCTATTGTTTTGCTCCGTTAGTCAATTTGGTCCCCTCCATTAGTTTTATATTGTCTATAAGTTTTGATTTGATTTTAACCATTTGATTGCATGTCCATTGTATTTAGTGGTGAACCGTTAGCACCTAATTTATCTTCTCTCATCTTCTTCGTCAAATCTTCATCAACCTTTTTCCAGATTTTTCTTTTCCTTCCTCACGACAACACATCAACCCCACATTCTCTTTTCTCTTCTCTCGTCTCCCTTCCTGCATCATCATTCTCTTTTCTCCCTTCTCCTTTCCTACAACAACATCCCCAAATCAATACCCTTTTTTTTCATAAATACCCTAATAGCCGGCGAGTCTTTGACGGGAACTGTTACGGTATCTCACCGGCGATGGTGATAAAACAGTTTCCGAAGGCGAGATCTATGGCGGTTGCGTATCCGTGTTTGGAAGAGATTAAGCTTAAGAGAATAGTTATTAATGATGATTGTTTGGATTTAATTGTGTTTCTGGGTTAATATGAGTTTTTTGAAACACTTGAGTTGAAATCATATGTGAGGGAAGAAGATAGTTCTGTTATAGTGAAACTACGTGGTGGATTAACTATTTTAATATTTTTATTGGAGTGGGTTTGTTTAAATACTTGCGTTTTTCTTGAAATGTTATTCTTACGATGAAGGTCAAGTGATGGTGCTATGAGAAGTGGTATGGTTAAGAATGAAGAAGATTTGAAGGATTGGTCATTGTCTTTACAAGTTTTGATCAATTCCAACAAATATAATCAAAACCCATAATTCAATTAGAAAAAACATAAAAGAATTTCATATCAATCATTCCAACAATAGCATGAAAATCACCAACAAGCTTCCCCTTCAGAGCAATGGTTCCATCGAATAAAACATTAGGGTTGGTGTAAAGGGGAATTTCAAATTACTTACTGGTGAGAATCGAAATTGGATTTAGAATGACTTTTTAGAGGAATTTGTTACAGTGATGATTTAAAGCAAGAGAGAAGTGAACGATGAGAAGAAATTTGAAGGGAGGGAAGAATTTTTTTCCAATGAAAAATTACTTTTCAAAGAGGGAGAAGGGAACCATGCGTAGGAGACTAGGAGTGGATAATTTATACATTTTTTAATATATATTTTCTTTTGCATTTAATTTATTTTTCTGGGTTTTTTTATGGGTTTGTTTGAAGTTTTTATGAATGTATGAATATGATTGATGAAGATGAAGAAGAGGAAGATAAAAGAAGATGAAGAAAGGTGAAAAAGTTAGGTGTTATTATTCACGGTTAAATTTAGTAGACATGCATTATCTAATGTTTGTCATTTTAAAAAATATCAAACAGTTAATATTTAACAAATTAATAAAGTCTTTGGTGAACCACTTACAACGTGTATCCACCTTAAACAAGGGTTAACAATTTTGGATGGAAAAGATTTATTTGGCTAACAAAGACTAACCTAAGGCACCAAGTTGTAATGTTTATAACTTATGCGACCAAAATGAAACCAACAAATAACTTGAGGGACCAAATGATTAATTTAGCCAAAAATAAAATATATAATGCGCTACAAAATTAGTTAATTTTTAAAAGAAAATATATTAGCAAAGTGTACGTAGACTAAAAAGAAAATATATTCAAATTGTGCAAAAATTCTGACTGTATTCTAATAATAAATTATTACCCAAAATACTTGAAAATTAATAATTGCAAAATTTCCAAAGTGAAATCAGCACTTGCCTGGGTCTTTTTGCGGATTCCAGAATTTGCAACTACTAACTCGAAAGTTGTTATTTTCTTTCTAGTCTTCCCAAACATTTGACACAATTTCAAGATCTCAGACATCTTGTCTTGTTATTAAAAATTAAAAGTCATTATTATCAATGCCTTCCAAAACTGGAAAATTAACTTGCTTGAAAACATCAAGCACTTTCGTCGAACTCGAGTTTTACGTTAATTCGTTTTGCCTAAATAAAACCGACTTGTAAAATCGTAAGAGCTTACGTAAAATGAAAATTATATTAAAATCATTATATACATGACATACAATATAATGTTGTAAATAGGTAAATACGTCAATAATTCAGAATACGAACCTAATTATAAAGTCAAAATAGTTAGGCTAATTTAGCTTATTTAAAAAAAAAAAAAATTTATAAAGTCAAAATATACCTAATCACAAAAACAAAAAGTCATGCTCAACCTTGTATCGAAATACACAAAATTATCCTACAAAATTATAAAAACACCCGACGAACGATACAAAAAACGATTTCTGCTCTTCCCCCATCACAAAACACTCACGCCCAACTGAATTGATGGATATACCACTGCGTTGCTTAAGTAACGCAATGGTAAAATTGAAGAACCTAAACTGGTACCTATCGGTGTTGTTTGCGAAGTTCGCGACACCGCCTCATTTTTTACAACAAATGCAAGATGGAGAGAGCGAGAAGAGTTATTTGGTTGGGTTCGTCGACAAGGGGTAAGGGCCGGATTTAGTGTTTTTATAGATAAATCATTTTTAAAAAGGCCGTACTTGACGATGCAATGTGAAAGGAGTGGGATATACAAGCCACCTAAGACGAGGAAGAAACCGAACCTTGAAGGCAGCGGCTCAAGGAAATGTAATTGTCTGTTTAGGTTGAAAGGTTTCTTTGATAAGGATACAAATGATTGGTGGCTTGCAATGCTTTGTGGAATGCACAACCATGACTTGGATAAAAAGTTATCAGGACACCTTATTGCAGGTAGACTTAGTGCGGAGGAGAAGAAAAATGTTATCGACATGACAAAGAGCTTGACGGTGCCTCAAAATATTCTCACCAATTTGAAGCAAAATAACAAAGGAAGTGTGACTGTTGGAACAAAATACGTTTAACAAACATTACCCTTAGAGTGGGGGAGTTTGTTGGAACGAAAAAATGTTTAACATATGTTACCCTTAGAGTTGATAACAAGGTATTAAAAATTGTCAATTGAATATGCTAATATTTGTTCAAGTATATAGGACCATAGACAAAATTTGATATCTTTATAAGGTTCTGGAAATACAAAAGAGAGCAAAAGAATCAACAAAAAGGAAGCTTGAAGCATCTGAAGAAAAGTGCTCCTGAAGTACAAAGTGCTTCTGAAGTGATGACGTCATCAAAAGCAAGTTCATCAGAAGCGCCTCATCAGAAGCAAGATCACCAGAAGCTGAAGTTCATCAGGAGATGAAAATTCTTAAAGATTCAAGAGCTGAGAATATGAGTTGATCACGTCTAAGCATTGCAAAAGACTGAAAGAGTGTAACAACGGTCCTTGAGATGAAATTTGAAAGCATTGGATGTTTGTTCTATCAAGAGCGTTGACATAGGACAATTGTACGAACTGTACAATCACTTCCTCCACTACATTGTTCGTGTCTCTGCAACAAGACAAGGATAACAGCTCTGCCTGCAGAAATGTTCCTTCATACAAGGAATGCATTTGAAATTGATCCTTCATAGGACAATAACCATATCAGACAAAAGATCATTGGTGATTATCAACAAGCTTCAAACGACTCTTTTTGTATGCTGACAATTCTTGATGAGTCAATAAATTAGTGTTTTTAATATGTTATTTGAGTCTATTTTATTTAGATTTGATTTAGTTTTATTTAAAAATTATTTCCTTTTAGAATTATTTTACTTCAATTGCAAGTTATTATATTTCAGGAACAAATATCTAAAGATTTAGTCTTGGAGCAAAAGAAAGATGATTAGGAGCTGATTCAGGATGAAAATACGAAATATGGGACAAAAATATGTCACTCCCCAAAGTCAGAGATTTGGCACGGCCCGTGCCACCAGCAGCACGGCCGTGCCAACCTTCAGAGTCCACTTTTGCTGCTTCTGCTTCATAGACAAGCTACCTATTAGTTTACTTCTGACCTTAAAGCCCATGGTTTCTTGTGGAACATTCTATTGTTATATTTCTTAGGGCTTAAGTCATTGTAAACTATAAATAGATTAGCTAGCTATCATATCAAATCATCTTCTGTTATTGGAATTCAATAGTGACAATTGTCTTTCTTAATAAAAGTTCTTCTTTCACTTTCTTGTTATTTACTTTATGTTGTCCTTCTCCTCTTCTATGTCTACAATGATCATGAGTGAGTAGACCGTTCTTGTCTTGGGATTGTTGGATAAGTCGAATGACGTAATCCTAATCAAACCAAGCCATAAACCCTAATTTTATATTAATCTACTTTCTAATCTAATTCACCGTTTTTATAATGAATTAACAAATGCCAAACTCATAATGTGAAAGTGGAGGGTTAGTATTTGTTAATTCATCATCTCAAATATCAATTCATAATGCGAAAGCGGAGCTTTGATATTGGAACAAGTGAATTTAGACAAGGGTTGCGAAACATGAGAATAGTCTAGGAAACCCTGAGATACATAAAGTTTCGTTCTTCAAGGATTCCAATAGCAATCAACCATGAGAATAGGCGTGGTTGCTAGAGGAACACACTCACTGCACCTCGAAAGAGGCTTTGATACGCTAAAGAGAAACTTGTCTTTAGAAAGTAGGTCGAATATAAAGTTATGGTTTAGGGTTTGTTTGTGAAGGATTCGTCACTACGATGAACCAATAATCCCAAGACGCTTTTTATTATTATTGTTTTTAACCCTTAAAAACCAAATCTCTACAATCAAACTTTCTTCTAATCATATCTTAAAAGTTGATTAAATTGAACAACTCCCTATTGGAACGATACTCTCTTTTTACTACTTTGGTAAAACCGTACATTTGCGGTTTTGCTCATCAATTCTCCAACGTATCTTTCATACCACTATATAAAGGAGTGAAGACCTGCTAGTTGCAAAATACAATACAACAGACTTAAGCAATACACACGCATATAAAAGCTAGACTCTCACAACAATTCAAAGTTCATACTCTGTTATTGTTTGCATTTCAAAGTCACTTAGAATTTCTTAGCAAAGTCCATTTTTCAGAAATTCTATAGTCTCAAGAGTCTTAAGAGTTTGTAATTGATTTGTATTGTGAACACCACTGATTGTATATCAAGTGTTCAAACTCAAACAATTTTCTGTGTAAATCTGTTTGATTGTAAGTCTCTTGCTTGTGTGCTTGAGCATTAGAAGTCTCCTGCAGTTGCGCTTGAGCATTCGAAGTCTCTTGCTTGTGTGCTTGAGCATAGGAAATCTCTTGCTTGTGTGCTTGAGTAATTTGAAGTCTCATACTAGTTGTAGTATTGAGCAATTGTAATTTGAGATTACATTTTAGCGAACTCTCCTTGGAAGTGCAAGGGGGATAGGACTACTTCCGGTTTGTGGAAGGAACCTGTATAATTGCTTTGTGTCTTTCTTCTCTCTCTCTTTGTTTTTATCCGTTGCATCTTAGATTCTGATTATCACTTCAGAAGCTGAACTTTATCTGCTTCTGAACAGTGACTTCAGTAGGAGAAAACGAAGAAAAAGCAAACACAATTCAA
>Ga0315914_1007919_pt1 | contig 14472 bp, 15 predicted proteins | sample MpolenodulesMG_FD_203920 | JGI IMG/M metagenome (GOLD analysis project Ga0315914, IMG submission 203920) | Medicago polymorpha root nodule microbial communities from Los Angeles, California, United States - elongated nodules | ecosystem: Host-associated > Plants > Roots > Nodule | place: USA...
AACCCGGAGTTTAACACCTTTAATTTGAAGATATACGCTCTCTCTACGAAGGTGGAGTTAAGGTTCCTCAGATGTTCTAAGCCAGATTAGCCTAATACCATTGTTCAAAGAACTTTTTTGAACTGATGGTGAAGTGGTACTTAAGAATAAATGCAGGCTATCCAAAACAATAGATTGTACATACTTGATCACCACGATCTACTAATTCCATATTTGAGGAGAATAAATGCAACTAAGACAAAGTCCTATGCAACTAGAACCATTGTTTTCTTGCAAAATGATGGAACTTTGAAGCCATTAGCCATTGAACTAAGTAGGCCACACCCTCAAGGTGATAGTTTTGGTCCTGTTAGTAATGTTTACTTGCCCGCTAGTGAAGGTGTTGAAGCTTCAATTTGGCTCCTTGCCGAGGCTTATGTTGTTGTAAATGGCTCATGCTATCACCAACTTGTCAGCCATTGGTATGAATTTCATTAATCAGGTTTATACAATCAAGCACTAAATTTGATCTCTCTATGAGTAATTTCATAAATATATATCGCAATGTGTGACAGGTTGAACACTCATGCAGTTGTTGAGCCATTCATCATAGCAACAAATAGGCATCTTAGTGTGGTTCACCCTATTCATAAACTTTTACTTACACACTACCGTGACACAATGAACATAAATTCCCTCGCACGAACTATCTTGGTCAATGCAGGGGGTGTTATGGAATTAACTTTCATGTGGGAAGATTATGCTGTTGAAATGTCTGCTGTTGTTTACAAGGATTGGAATTTCATTGATCAAGGACTACCTAATGATCGAATCAAAAGGTAACCTTACAAAACCATACATCTTGGGTCAGTCCATTTTTAAAAAAAATATTGATCTAAAACATATTTTTTTAATGTTCATGAGGTGCCATCTCAGATTCTCAGTGGTAATAACTACAAATCAACGAAGTAACGCCCTAATAACAAACTCTAACTAACTTTTATATTTCTATTAGACAAACTTATATCTCCTCTAAAACAGTTGTAAAATGATCATTAGTATCACTTTAAATAATAATATTAATGAATCCCTTCTCCAATTTTGTTTTTAATATTGTATGTACGTTAATTTTATCTTCCTTACATGTTACTTAGAGGAGTGGCAGTTCAGGATCCAGCTTCTCCACATGGTGTTCGACTTCTGATAGAGGACTATCCTTATGCTTCGGATGGACTAGAGATATGGGCTGCTATTAAGTCATGGGTTGATGAATATGTGAATTTCTACTACAAGTCTGATGCAGATGTTGTGAAAGATTCTGAACTCCAAGCATTCTGGAAAGAACTTGTAGAGGTGGGTCATGGCGACTTTAGGAATGCAACATGGTGGTTTAAAATGCAAAACCGTACGGAGTTGAAAGAAGCTTGCACCATTCTCATATGGATTGCTTCAGCACTTCATGCAGCTGTTAATTTTGGACAATATGCGTATGGAGGATATATCCTTAACCGACCAACAAAAAGTAGAAGATTCATGCCTGAGAAAGGATCTGTTGAGTATGATGAGCTTGCTAAGGACTACCAGAAGACTTATCTGAGGACAATCACCGCGAAGAATGATACCCTTACTAACTTGACCATTTTAGAGGTCTTGTCAAGGCATGTTTCTGATGAGCAATACCTTGGAGAGAGAATTGAAGGTGATCTCTGGACTTCTGATTCACAGCCAAAACAGGCCTACAAGAAGTTTGGAAAGAAGTTGGCTGAAATTGAGAAAAACTTCATTCAAAGGAACAATGATGAGACACTGAGGAATCGAAATGGACCTGTGAAGATGCCATATACTATGCTTTATCCTTCTAGTGAGGAAGGATTGACTTCCAGAGGCATTCCCAACAGTGTCTCCATCTAAAATATGTCATCGTTGTTGTGTTGTTGCGCGCTTTAAATAATCGATGAGAAGGAATACAATTCCCTCACCTCCCTATGTATGGTCATGTTATGTTATTATGTATGTTTGATTGATTGAATTCTATAAAAACTACTATGTTTGTTGTGTGATGGACTTGCTATATCAAATTCAAATGCAAACTTCATATTTTAAGAAAATGAATAATAAACAAGCAAGGTTTTTCCCATGTGCTGTTTCCTTTTCTCTTTTTTTATTGATTCCCATGTGCTTGCAAGTGATTCACATATTTTTCGGTTGTGACTTGTGACTAAGTAAATGCAATTGTGATTGAAGGAAATGCAAATGGATCTCTTATTATTTAGGCTAATTATTTATTTGAACCGTGAGCTATTTTTAGTTTTTACTTTGCTCCCTTAAATTGCAAATATTGGACACTTGAATCCTTGAAGTATTTTAGGGTCTTAAGTTACAAATATTACATATTTTGGTCTATTAATTAAGTTACAAACATTACATACTATGATCTTTAAGTTAAAAATGCGGCCACTTTCACCATTTCTATCAATATTTAATGTTTGTAACTTAGAGGTTTGAAGTGAGTTGCAAATTGACAATTCAGCTGCAAGACTCATGTTCCATGTTTTTAGCTCCATGAAGAGAAAACAACTGTTTTTTATGGAGTGTGATCAAAAGTGCAAAAGAACGTGTTGACCAGGGTAAGTGGAATGTCCCGAAATGAGAGGCATCCAAGCTAAACATGAGGCGACACATACACCCAACAACGAGTGTTAACGCACACATCACTTGTGGGAATAGCCGAATACGGCAATCATGCAAGATTTTGTAGACCATAATGTCTTAACAAGCAAGATGCGAGCTCTGCCTATAAATACTCATTGTGATTAACATTTTCGACACACACAACTGTTAGAACCATATTGGTTCATATACAAACTATACAATAATGATGTTTTGACGATAACAAACTGACAGGAAAAGAAAAGAGTACTTTGCCTACTAATTGTTTAAGTGTGCAAAACAGGTTCTAGAAGCAGAAGCTTTGGACATCTCGTGCTTCTGGTTGTCGTCATAACACAAGAGTCTATGAGTGAGTAGTCAATAGTTTAAGTTAGAAGAAGATTAGCGTTTGATGAAGATCAAAGTAATTAAGAACAAACTGTCTAGTTCTAATAATGATAAGAAATCACTTGTTGCCTCCAATTAGAGGATGTCTCAGACTGAAGCTTCGCCAGACTATAGAAAGAGGACAGGTTGATCTTCCATCGTCTCTACAGAGTCATTCCAAATGAGTAAATATTAATCTAACATCTAACTATTAACGTTTGTCATTTAGTTTCCTAAAAAAAATGTTCTGCCATACTTTTATGTATTTCTTCAAGGTTTTCGAAGCATGTATTTTAGGCATCATTGAACCTTGTTTGAATGCGGTACACTATTCAATTGCCTCCCGGTATCAAGCTCCTTTTTCACTTTCGTTGAAATAATTTCTCCTTGTCTAAAAATTGTTCCTAATCCAAATCATACTTTTATTACAAAGTGATTGGAATGGAGCAAATATGCCTACAAGTTCTTCATTTCTCAAGGTTCTGTATCATCTTATGATACTGCACATCAGCAGACCGTATTTCAGTGCTGCAACTTTTTAAAATATATTTTGACATTAGCGTGGGCTCTTTGACACTAAAAGCTTATATTACGACAAGAGTATGGGGAGGCTCACTAGTATCTGTGCATCCTACACTATTGTTAGTGTCAGCTATTTGATAATTGATCGTAGCATCTGCTTAGCGCTGTCTTAATCTACAATAATTAAAGTGGATTTATAGAACTCTTATTCTTAGAAAACTTAATAATTTATATAAAAATAGAAGACAAGTGGACAATAAGCCGGGTCGCTAATCTTTTCTGGATGGCTAAACCAATCCTCTTAAAAACTTGTATTATACTAAGATGGGAATACTCCCACTCATTCAGTTCAACCATCAAAGTATTTTTAGCTTCATGAATGCTATCCAGTCTTCAAATTCAATTCCATAATCAGGGAAAATTGAATGAAAAAAATAAATACATAACTTCAAATCTTCGATCAAAATTTCAGCCACGCAAAATTGAACCCAACATTAATACTTCTCAGCTACTGCTACATCCATAGTTGTCTGCAAACTCTATTCTGAAACCTTCCCATTTGTTTTTCAACTTCTGCTGCTTTGACAGGGCAGCAGTATAGGAAGGTTTAGACTTCTTAATACTTGCCATCAGCTCTTTGCTTTCAGTAATTAAATTCTTAGCGTCAGCATCCACTTTCTTCTTTTCACCTTGACATCTTTCCATGCTGTCCTTCAACCTGGTTTTTTCCAACTCAATACCTTTCTTTTGAACAACAAGAATTCTAATTTTTTCATCCACCTTTTCACCCTCTTCCTCGAGACGCTTAGCTTCATCCTCAAACTGACTATTTTCTTTCTCTGTTGATTCCTTCTGTTTCTTAGCATCTCTCACACGCTTCATAAGCTTTTCTTTTTGTTGCATAGCATTATTGTGATCCTCAACCACATTTTTAGCCATGACAAAGTCTTTAAAAAGGTTCTCAATAGAGGATGTCATTTTCTGGACAAGCTTTACAACATTAGGAGAAACGTTTTCATGAGATTCTTGTTTTATGCATTCCAAAGACATATGTAATTGTCTCTTTAGCTCGACATCACTGAGAATCGACTCAAGTGAATTTTCCAATAGGCATTCAAGGTTATGCAAAGCTTTTCTTACAGCAACATCACTTGTGGAACAGGTTGCTTTTGGAGAGGACTCTGGACTTCCCAACAGGATGCTATCAAGTTCAGCAAAAAGGTCATCATCTGATCCATCTTCATGTTTGCTAAAATCTCTTACTAGTGCATTTTCTTTTTCCTGCTCTGGTTCACTTATCAAATCATTGATGTCAGGAACAGTGATTTGTCCTCCTTGTATATTTGGTTTTTCTTCTTGATTCTTGGTCTCATCAAAATTGTCTTGCCAACCGTAGTTGTTTTCACTTGACTTGTTATCAGAATCATTTCCTTTTACAGTTAACACTAGAGGTAGATGCAATGCAGCTTCAGATTCCGTTGATCTTCCTTCGTTTCCAGTGCTATTGAACTGCACAATGAAAAAGCATTTATCAAGACAAGATCGAGTGTCTTCTAGAAGTTCAATAACCATATTATGTACTTCTATTTATACAGACACATAATGACATAATACCTCAGTAGATTCTTTAGTAGGCTCAATATATTGGATATTTTGTCGAGCTTTCATTTTCCCTTGCTTAGCAACATTACTAAGACACTATTTGAAAAGAATAAGAGGATGAGTGTGATATAATTAGCAAGAATAAAGGGTTGAAAGGTGTAAGTATTACCTTAGTTTCTTTATTGATAAACCCTTCTACATCATAACCGTCTCCAGTAGAATCCACCTTCTTTAAGGAAATACTCTTACGAAGAATCTTAGATTTCATGATTTCTTTGGATTTATGATCATCATCCAAATTTTCTTTCTCTTGAAGATTTTCATGTACCTGAGTATCACCAGAGTCTAAAGAAAAATAACTCTAATGAGATAAAAAAAAATGGATTCAATTTAATAAAGTAGTAGGAATAAGCCTAGCAAAGCATATATGATGAGACTACGGAGAGGGAGTGATTAAAAAGTTGCAAACCTAGTGAAATACTTAGGGAATGCTTTTGAATTGGCTCCAAGATTATAATATGTTCTGATTCTAATTCCACTGCCTTCTTCAACTCTTCTTCCTTTTGTGTATCCAATTCCAATTCCGGCAAAATGCTCTCCAATTCTTCAACACTTACTTGTCGTACCCCACACTCTTTAATACTAATTGAACCATTAACTTCCCCAGTCGCGTTTGTAGCATAGAACTCAAAACAAATCTTAGATTGATAAAATTTGAGAATGCTGTCACAATGGAATGGATCATACCACACATAAACATGATCCGAGTTCAGTTCTGAGACATCGGTATTTAGCCAGCTAGCCTTTATATCTTCTCCCAATTTGCATTGACATTTTATTCTAGCTACTCCACTCTTCGTTCCATTTCCACCTGCTGGAGAAACAACCACTGCGTATATGAATCCCAGCAAGTTGTAACTGTAAGGAATCAATTGAATGGTAATAGAGGAGTCAGCAACTGTTTCACAATCTAACAACCTTGGGATACTCGTTCCTGGTCCACAAGCATCAACACTGTTATAGTTATAGCTGTGAACATCCACACGGAGTCTTCTCACAGACACATTTTGAAAAACAGCACTCATCATTGTTGAATTAAGACTTTCCATTATAAGTCTGAGTGAATGTCTATCCAAATTCAAGCTGTTACTGAATGAAATGTGTTTTGTTTTTCCCATCATCTTTGTTGCTAATTCTTTTTGATTTGACACTGAAACCAGCGATGTGCAGTTGACTGCATTTAACACTGTGATGCGAGGTGGAAGCTCTGGTATGCTCTCAAGCTTCCTGCAATTCACCAAAGACAAAATTTCCAGTTCTTCAAGTTTCTTAATGCTTTGAGGCAACCTTTTCATGTTGCTTCCATCAAGGTTTAACTCCTTTAACTTTGATACAACGTGGATGTTGTTGGGGAGTTCAAACCGGTTTATAAAATCCTTCATATGTAGTATCTGTAGGGATCGTAAGCCATCAAACAGCTTATGTATCTGTCGTTTCTCAGCTATTAGTGCACTGCCAGAAATCTTCAACTCAATAATAGATGTCACACTAGATAACCCCTTTGGAAGACAGTTGAGTCTCAAACTATCTAGATTAAGTCGTTTGAGTTTTTCAAGACTCCCAATTGATAGGTCTAGTGTCTGGATGCCAGTACTGCTTAAATCCAAGTTTTCAATCAAATTCGAGGACACTGCAAATTCTTCCAGACTTGTGCACCCATCCACACTGATCTTCTCCAAAAAATTTAAATGTATTTCACCTCTAACCCTCCTAACCTTTTTACACCTATCCAGTATCAAAGTAACAAGCGTATCTGCAAATAAAACAGATGGATGAAGATCAACTAGACTCTCACAACCAGATAGATTAACCCGTTTAAGACTTGATGCCTTAAAAAAATCCGGAAGCTTTATTAAATGTTTGCATTCACTCAGGTCGATTCCCTCTAAGTTACCTAGTTCCTGTAACATTCAAAAGAAGATATGATCAAAATGTAAATTCTAAAGAAGAAGAAAATGTTAAGTGTGTATATAATATATTACCTTCCTCCCCTGCCACAGTTGTTTAACATTGCTGTGCGGCATGCGGATCTCAACAAGAAACTTGGCATAAAATGGTCGTGGAAGAGACTCAAAAGGGTATCCATACTACTCAAAATACCTCAGTTTATTTGAAAATGGCTCCAGAAATTTGGGAAGGCTGAGGTATGTGTTAGTACATCTCTGCAGGTTAGAGGGTGCATGGAATTTAAGAATTCTTAAGCCTTTCATCTTAGTGAATGTGTCAGCACTTAAAGGTATCTCATTATTTTGAAACAAATCCAATGTTATGCCTTCAATTGAGCTACTCCCCTGACAAGTCAAGAAAGTAAATGTATGTATCCAATTAATTAGCTACATCAATTAATTTGAATTATAAATTTAACTGTGATGAAAAATGTATGCTTTTCTTGCCCTAACCTTGTTTTCTTCAATAACTTCACGAGCTTTACTCCCACTCAACCGGGTATGTGCTGCCAGGTCCTCGCCACAATCATTACGTATTATGTCCGATCCCATTTTTTGTAGCAAGTCGTGCATCTGTATTGTATGGTTATTTGAGATAGTTATCAGAGCCTTGTCTTTGAGGACTACTATTCCACTATTTGGTTCAAAACCGCAAGCATCTAGTATCTTTGTGACACACTCTTTCTTTTCTCCTATGAAGAAGAATGCAATGTCAAGAAATATCTTCTTCTGCAGTGCATCTAATTCATAATAGCTCACTTTTAAAACTTTGTTCAATTGGTCATCAGGATGATCGTCGAGTTTCTTGAAAGAACTTTCCCAAAATGCAATATCTCTTGTACGAAGATGTGAAGCCAAAAGTTTAAGGGCAAGTGGAACGCCCCCTGCATAAGTGATTGCCCTTTGCAAGAGATGCTCATACTTCGCTCGGGGATGACTTGGCACGAAAGCTTCAAGGCAAAAAAGGTCTAGAGATTTTGGATCCTCCCATTGTTTGACCTTATATATCCAATCAACTCTTTCATTCAACAATTGTCTGTCGCGTGTTGTTATAATGAGTCTACTATCCTGAGTTAGGTCATGGTAGTCTCTGCACAAATATTCAAATTGATCTGAACTTTCCACATTATCAATTACAATCAAAACTTTTCTACTTCTCAGCCTCCTCATATGATATTTAGATATTACAACATCAGATGGGGAAATTTCTTCCTTTAGTAGCTCAGACAAAAGCTTACTAACTGAGTATTGTTTTGCATTAGCAAAGCAAACATGGTCATATTGGGCAAAGTGTTTGGCAAACAAGACTTTGGCAATGGTTGTCTTTCCAATTCCGCCCATACCCCAAATTCCGATTATTCGAAAACTTTTCAGTAATGATTCTACGGATTGACAGTTTTTTTCGTTTCTCACAACGCCTTCTAGTTCATTGGGGTGCATCAATTGTAGCTTTTGCAATACATCATTCACAATTTTGAGGATGAGGATAGATTCGTCCCTAACATTACAAAAATAAAAGAACAAGCGACACAAAAAGTAAAATATTAATTAAATTTAAACATTTATCTTAAACATAGGGTTGACAATGACAATTATCTTGTTCAACTTGAACTGAAAATTAAGTTCGTTAAATAAATGAGTCGAACTTAAACTATATGCAGTTCGACTCGGTTGGTTCATGAGTTTGGCTCGATAATTATTCAAAAGTTGCATATCATGTACTTGAAGGGTATACTTAATTGATATGTTATTTGGTTGGTGCGACATTCTAATAATAATTTTAAGCCTTTTTTTTTTTTTGGGATTCGAATCCCGAATCTTGCATATATTATGCATTGTACTTACCAATTGAGATAAGTTCACGTAAACATTTTAAGCCTTGTCTGATTAAACATAATAAATTGCACGATAAAAAAATATATATGCTAGCTCAACAACTAATAATATTAACCTTTCAAAAAAAACATTAATAATATTAAATAACATAGTCTCATTTAAAAACAAATGGTGAAAAGTTCCACTCATCTAGTGAAAATAGTCCCACATCGGCGCGCATTTGAAACAATAGAGAGGAGATTAACCTTATAAGAAGGAAGTTTGTGTATCAACAATTCTACATTAAAGCGTTGTTTACTTGCATATTTTATGCATTGTCTCTACCAACTGAGCTAAGTTCACGAGGACGTTTGTGATATCTTTTAATTCAAATAACTACGTGCCTTACCTTTTAGAAAAAAATTGACATTTTAATCATGTGATTTGAGTTTATGAGTTAAAAAGGTTCGTGTCGAGTTTCGAACCGAACTAACTCTTATTGAGTCGAGGGTTAAACATAAACAAAGTCACATAAAAAACTGCTGCTACTTACTTGTGGGTTTCAGTGTCCCATCCAGATATATTGGCTGCTTCAGTAAGGGCATCTTTCCAGTTTTGCACTTTCAATTTGTTGGATTCGCTATCTTTGGTCCCGAGATCACGCTCATGTTTTGCGAATGCATTCCCATAACTTCCAGTCTGCTTTCTTATGTGAGACGGATTTGTTTTATAGAAAACAGGTATTACAACTTGACCATGAAGTTTTCTGCATTGCAGCACTTTGACCAGTTCTTCCAAACACCATTTTGATGTAGCATAATTTTCAGAGAAAACAACGATGGAGACGTATGAGGCCTCAATTGCTTTTTCAAGTGCTGGCCAAACATCTTCTCCTCTATTGAGCTGGTAATCTATGTATGTATTTATTGATTTATGAATCAGAGCATCGTAAAGATGGCTTGTGATACCGTGGCGAGTGTCCTCGCCTCTAAAGCTAATAAACACATCATACTTCTTGCGAGAGGTAGTTTTCTGATTCAAGGCCGCCGGACACGACAACATCCTTTCTTACAATTTATTATGTTATGTACTATAAGAAAACATAAACATGAACATGAACACAAACATAAACATAGTATGGTTGCATTGCATTAACATATAGTACTGTGACTACTAGATGATAACATAAATTAATGAATAGTATTTCTTTTGAGAGTAGTAAAAGCTAAATTAATTTTTCTGGTTAGCTTGTTGCATCATGTAACCAGTATAAATTGACTATTTTTTATTTTCTAATGGCACTTGTTAGCTTAAAATATTTATTCTTATTATGTCGTTACTTTTATGCTAACTCATTCTGTCGTTTTATTTGAAAGGATGTGATGAATAGCTAGCAGTAAGTAAGAAACCATTCGTCAAAAAAACTAAAATATAAATTAGCGATTACCTGCTCCAAAACAAAAGGATTTCAATTTTTGTTTTTACAGAAAAATGATTGCAATTATAAAATAAGAAATAGGTTATAATAAGAGGGTTGCACATGTTAGATAAATTCATCCATCAGATGTTGATCTAGACATTTGGCACATGTGTGGCTAAAATTTCAAAGAACAATGACTTTGTGAGCACAATTCTACAAAGAAACCACAATATAAAATTGTCAATTTAGCATTCATGAATCATATTCCAATTCCAAATTTTCAATTCTATGCACGTATTTAAAAACTAATTAACATTTTGATTCTATGTACGTTAATACATTCCAATCCAGTAACTAAAAACTAACATTCCAAAATTCCAATTTCAATTTTTTTTTTGAATGACAAATTTATTCTCGTCAAGTTGATGCAAGAAGCAATAAGAACTCGCGGAAACAAGGACAAATACAAAAAAGGTGCCGCAAATATACGGTACACCTAAGCCCCAAAAAAACCCCAAAAGAAAGGACAAATCAGATATGAGACCGACATATACATGTGGAACAAGAACACATGCATACCCCTGCCTCACTACCCAAGCACCCTAAACCTGCCCCACTACCACAAAGGCTCCCTGGTGCACCAAAATAATGAACAGCTGCGCCCCTAAACACACCAGTCCGCAGCAGAAAATTTTGTTGGTCTCCCACTAATACCGAAATACCAACCTGCTAAAAGAACTCCAAAAAACAGCTGTTATACATGTACCAAAACCTGGCAGATTCGACTACTCCAAACATGCCAGCCAACACGCCATCACATCCGGATAGGGGACCTACTGAGACACCATTGAGGGTTCCAGCACCACTCAAAAAATAGGCAAACCGGAATACTCATTCTACACATCGCCCACTTCCAAGCCAACACTTTCACCTCTTCCACCACACCATCCACCTCAAAATTAGCCTCATTGAAAACTTTCTCGTTCTGTGTTTTCCACAACGCCCAAATTGTCGCTAGCCAAATTATCCCCTTACCCTTTTTGACCTTCTTATTACTTTCCCCTCCATGCCAACATTTCCAATGGACTATAAGATTAGGAGGAGAAATAAAGTAATGATTTAACCACCGCATCAACTTAAGCCAAACCGCGCTAGCAACTTCACAATGAAGAAAAAGGTGAAGCACGGATTCTTCCATCGTATTACACAACCCACACAAAGAATTCACCTCCGGGCCAAGAACATTTCTCAAAGCAAGATTACCTTTGGTTGGAACACGATTAAGGATAGCCCTCCAAGCAAAAGCCACGACCTTTGAAGGCGCCGGCCACCTCCACATCCTCTCAAAAACTCCTTTTTCGTCATCCGTTCCAAAACACCTCACTAAACACGAGACCCTCCAACCTATTATATGCCGAATTCACCGTAAAAACTCTGGAATCATCCCACTTCCACCTCCACTTAACCACTTGATTAGACAAACTCGCTCCTACCAAATCCTCCTTGAGGCTTAAAAGAACTCCTCTTCCCACATGAAAAGACGTCTTCTCCAAATAAAATTCCACTCCGTGCAAAACTCCGACACCATGCCTACCTCTCGCACCGTAGCCTCCTTTTGCGCCGAGATAAAAAAAAACCTAGGGTATTTATTCCGAAAGCTCCCCCCCCACACACACACACACACCCAAATATCACTCCAAAAACTAGAATTGAGCCCATTACCAACTTCCCGCTCCAACCCCAAATTAAACCAACTAGGCTCACCAAAATCACCAAGCTTAGTAATTTCCTTCCACCAACTAGAAGACCATCTCGGCCCCCCGCCAGATACTCCCGTCAACAAACCCCCAACATTAGCTCCGTATTTAGTAAGCAACACTTCTTTCCATAAGGCTACTTCCCCATCCAACAACCTCCAACGCCACTTAGTTAAAAGACTAACATTCATGACACGAATATCCTTCACCCCCAAACCCCCGTTTCTTTTACTTTGGCAAACCGTTTCCCATTTCACCCAAGCAATCTTCTTTCCCCCACCCACACCTCCCCATTAGAATTCTCTTTGAATGCGCACAATCTTCTTCCAAACTTGCACCGGCATCTTCAAAAAGGACAAATAGAAAATAGGGATTGCGTTAAGGACCGAATTCAAAAGGACAATTCTTCCTCCAAAATTAATGTACTTATAACCCCACGAATTCAACTTCCCACTTATACTTTTCACCAACGGCTCCCAAGTTGACATACTTCTCGAATCGGCTCCAACCGGAAGGTCCAAGTACTTAAAAGGAATACTCCCCTCACTACAATTCAAAAAGTTACAAGCCATGTCCATAAAATCACTTGCACCATTAACCCCTATCAACGAGCTCTTAAAGAAATTAATCTTGAGACCTGACACCATCTCAAAGCCTCGAAGAAGAGCTCTCATAGCCCAAAGATTTTCCACTGTTGGTTTTCCAATACAAAGCGTGTCATCGGCATATTGTAAATGAGACACTACTAAACAACCACTTCCAAAAGAGAAGCCCTCAAACAAATTGCGATCCACCGCATTTCTCATCAACCCACTAAAGTCTTCCGCTACCAACAAAAACAAGAAAGGCGCTAACGGATCTCCTTGTTTAAGACCCCGGTGAATACAAATTTCCTCCGCAAGGCTACCATTCAATAAAATATACATACTCCCCCCAAACACACAAGCCTTCATCCAATTCACCCACTTCTTGCACATTCCAACCCTTCTCATCATATACTCCTAAAAGCCCCAATCTACCGAACCATATGCCTTCTCAAAGTCTACTTTAAAAATGAGACACTCCTTGTTAACTTTCTTCGCATAATCCACCAATTCATTAATCACCAACACCCCATCAACCAAATGACGTCCTTTAAGGAAAGCCGATTGAGAAGGAGAAATGATAGCATTCATAACACTCGCAAGCCTTCTTGCCAATACCTTAGCTAGTAATTTATATAAGCACCCTAGCAAGGAAATTGGCCTAAAATCCTTCAACTCCAACGGGGAAGAGACTTTCGGAATTAAAGTCACAAAAAAAGCCAACATACTTTTCGGCAAGGTTTCATTAGCATGAAATTGGTCAAACATGATTCTAACCTCATCCTTTATCAAATACCAAAAATCTTTGATAAAGGCGAAATTAAAGCCATCTGGACCCGGAATTTTATTGCCATCACTATCTTTCACCACCCTCTCAATTTCCAAAGAAGAAAAAGGAGCCACCAAAAGCCCGTTATCATCCTCGCTTAAGCTAACAAACTCCACTCCGTCCAACTTCGGACACTCCCACCTATCCTCCGCCACATGATTCGTGAAATAATTAACCACATTCCTACGAACCTCAAAAGGGGACACCAACCAACCATCATCTCCCTAAGTGCTTTAATAGAATTTCTATTCTTTCTCAACTAAATACATTTATGAAAGAACTTAGTATTAGCATCACCCTCCTTAAGCCATCAAAACCTTGACCTTTGTGCTATCAAAGCATCTTTAGCTTTAAGGATTCTCCACAAATCCTCAAACTTCGCTTTCCGGAGATCTACTTCCCAATCGGACAACACACCTACCTCCCTTTTCTCATCAATATCTTTTATCTCCTCCACCAATCTCTCAACCCTCTCTTCCATACCTCCATATTCCTCTTTACTCCACCCCTTAACAATAAATTTAAGGGCCTTCAATTTTTCTTTAAGAACAAAACCCATCCATCCGGATACATTTTGGTTCCTCCACGCCTCCTCCACCACCCTTTTAAAATCTTGGTGTTGAAGCCAAAAATTATTAAAGCGGAAAGGTGTTGGCCCCCAACTCCAACCTTCATTTTTAAGCACGAACGGACAATGATCGGAAACATCCCTTAGCAACACCCAAAGCGCATTATCACCCCATGCATTGGTCCACTCCTCCAACACAAGCATCCTATCAATCCTACTCATTGATCTACCATTAGGGTGGTACAAAGTAAAGCGATGACCCAACACATTTAAATCCTCCAACTCCATCTCTCCTAAGAAATAATTAAATAAGTACATTTCCAAAACTTGTGTTGAAGAAGCTTCCGCATTAAA
>Ga0315914_1007920_pt1 | contig 14468 bp, 11 predicted proteins | sample MpolenodulesMG_FD_203920 | JGI IMG/M metagenome (GOLD analysis project Ga0315914, IMG submission 203920) | Medicago polymorpha root nodule microbial communities from Los Angeles, California, United States - elongated nodules | ecosystem: Host-associated > Plants > Roots > Nodule | place: USA...
ATTCGACATTTATATATTCATATTATGTTCAAAAAATGTCAAAAACACATTAAAATTATATCCATTAAGGACCAAAAACAAAATAAATTTTTTTGTGAGAATGAAAACATTCAGTTTAATTTTATAGGGACTAAAATCAAAATTCGTTATATTTATAGGGACGAAAAACTTATTTAACCCTTAATTATTTTGATTTCGAAGTACTTGTGTATAGAACATTAAAAGATTGCACCATACACACAAACATATATATGTTCAATTTGAGTGTTGCTGAATTTTATGAGATCTAATTCATGTAGGCATCTAAATATATCTTTAATTTTTTTTTTTTTATAACTTATTGGTTTTTAATTTAACAATATTTGATTTTTCTTCAAACAAATGATTTTACAATGAAGCAATTATAGTTATAATTTTGAATGTTTTTCTTTTGTTCCTAGGTGATGATGAAAGCTAACCAATGGAGATAGAGGACTCCTTTGATGCTGCATCTGAGTCTGATGAAGGCAAAGGTTTAGGATTCGACTTGAACGAGTTGCCTCCTAATGAAGAAGAGTGATGTATGATCGATGTGACAAATATGCTGCCAGTTGAACTTCTTAAGTTTTTTTGTTTCTTTTTGTTTTTGTTGGTTATTTTATGGATTTCGGATTCGAGTACTAAAGTAGAATAATGAATAACAAAGTTGAAAATGGCTTCAATTGTTTCCATAGCAGCTTCACATCAAATCGTACAACAGTTTTTTGTTTTGTAATCCTTAAAGCTTCTTTTGAAGTTACTTTTATTAGTTTGTATTTTAATCCATAATCATGATTAGTAGAGATTAAGAGTGTTTAGTTTGTTTTGGATAAGTTTGTTAGGTTTTTACAAGAGGTACTCCCCATAGTTGCACCCAAACTCTTCTCTTCTTGGCCACCATCTGAGGATACCATTTATTCACCTTGAAGAACAAAGCCTCCCACCACTTCTTCCTCTCATTACGCGCCTTTTCTACCTCCCCTCCACCTTAGAAGTTATTAGTACCATGTTATCACCCATTGATGCCAACTTCAGACTTTTCCACCCCTCCATAAACAACCACAAATGAACTTTCTTAGCTTTCGTCAGGACACACATGTACCCCACGAAACTCCGATATAGCTCCTTCATCACCCCTTCCCCTCCATCACCGAAGTTTCCACCAACACCACCATGCTTACTACTGGAGCCATGCGCCACCTCCTTAAAAGATCTACTAGGCACCACCAAAGCCTCCTTAACCTCCCTGTGCCTATGGGCCTCCAACGCCGTTTGCTTAGAAGCTTCATGGCCAAACCTAGCTATATTCATCTTCAACCTCACCTCCCCCACCCACACCTCCTGCAACCTCCCCTCCAACTCCTCCACATCATCCACCTCCTTAAACTTGACAAACCCAAACTTCTTACCCCATTTGTCTACCTTCTTAGGAATGTAAACCTCCCCCACCCAACCAAAATGAGCAAAGACCTTGAAAAGATCACTGTTAGATGATCCTTCTGGAATGTTAAAGAAGAAAAAGGATTTAGTGATCTTATCCAACTCCCGAACTCTCCCCTGCCCTTGGTGAACTTTTCCCATCCTCACATTTTTAAAAACCCTAGTGGACCCATCCTCTCTCTCTCTCTCTCATCCTTTAAGTTAAGCAATTGTATTATCCATCTTTGTCTTCTTTTAGTTGTATTGTCGTTTGTCTTATTGTATCTCTTTCTTTCTCCTTGATGCATCTTGCTTTATCTCTCTTACTCTATCCTGTTTAATATATATTCAATTTGCCAGTTAGAAAAATTCTTATCAAATGAAGTATAAGGGTACTTTAATCCTATTGCATATAAAAAAAGAGATACCCAAAGAAAAACATATCTAAGGGTTGGTACATCAATCAAAAAACCTATAGCCAACCATTCTACATACATGTAAGTGTCTCCCTCCTTGATTACTTTTCATCCTCGTTGTTTGTAAAAAGGCATGAGAGGGACAGACTTAACACTTATTTGTCATGCAACAATTTTGAAAATTTTAAAAGCGCATAATGTGGTTATTTTTTCTTCTAAGAATCGGAAGGTGGAGGAGATTGTAGAGCCCATCAAAATTTCCTCTTGGAGATAGTTTATTGTTAGAAAAATATGGGGTCCGTGTTTATATTATGACCTCTTCTTTGTTAAATTTCTTGAATTAAGTTGTTTGTTTTTGGAGGGGTTAGTACACCTTGTACTTTTTTAGGGTTGTAGGTTAAGTGCACTTTGCACTTCTCTCATCATCTAATAAATTTTGATGTTAAAAAAAAATTAATATTCCCTACAAATAAACCACCCTAAGATTCAAAATTCTCCCATTTTGAAAAGAAAAGTACTATTTGTACTTCTCTCATTTTCTTTAATAATATTTGTTTGAAGTAAAAAAAAAAACCTTCACAATCGTCTAATTCTTAAAAAGGGAAACAGTCGCCCATATCGAGAGATAGATCTATTATACAACACCCTAAGTTTTTAATATTTCGTTTTTAACTCTTTTTGAATCAGTTGTGCTGATTGCATTAGAGACTGAGCTTCAACAAAACGGTTGATTTACGGATCTTAATTACAAAAGATTTGGACAAATGGTATTATGAAAACGGTTGAACAAAAGATAAGTCTTGGCTTCCCACAACCACCTTATTTATAATCCTAGAGTTTTAACCTAATTAAGATTCGAGTCAGAACAAACTAGGCACAATGCTAATCAACCCAATACAAAACAAACGACCCAAATCACATAATCATCTTTACAACCTCCTTAATTTGCTATCTCGACCAATAGGACATTCAAAATGGGTTTTGTAATAAACATGAGGATTGTAGATCTTCTTAGCTTTCCAACAAATACTCATATGCTTTATTTTAACGATCAAAACTCAAGTTATGGCCTGAAAAGCGAGCAAAGGTGATTATGCGAATAATTCATAAAATTAATAAAAAAAAACACATTAGAATTCAAATGTGACTTAAAGTTTAGAAATAAGCTAAAAATATAAAACTACGACCGAAAAGCTTTGGAAATTTTAAAGTACAAAGCTTGCAACAAGTTCTCAATTTACAACATATTCACTCAGTATTATAACATACAAAGACATAGAATGATTTTTTTATAGAGGAAAAACTAATGTATTTTTTCATAGAGTAAAAAAGAAATAACGATTTTTGTTTTTGTGATTACATGGCTTATTTTTTTGATGTATATGATTACATGGCTTATGTTATATTTTACATAGCTTAATAGTTTTTTTCAGCGATTTTCATATGGTACGTCGGTAACCCATACAACCGAATATTTGTTTGGTTTGAAAGGGATTTTTGTTGTTTGCTTTTTTTTGGTCAACATTGTTTGCTTTTAATCAATTATTAAATGAAACTTATAATAACACTATCCTTGCATGGTTGAATAGTGTCAAAGTTGATTTTTTGGTCACATGACTCAAAATTGGATGGAATGATTAATATGATCATTAGTCAAAGCACAAGAGTTTTTTATTCAATTTAAAATAACGCTCCAAATAATTTCGAAAAAGCACACATTCAATAAATAGATGATTCATAGTATCGATTGCACCACATCCAACTAAGCACATAAGAGAATTAATATCTAGAACATCTGTCTCACCAAGTTGTCTTTTGTTTATAACATGTTCTCTAAAAACGTCAAACACACAAAGAAACTTATACTTTCTTATTCCAATTATACTCTAACCTTTGAATTTTTGTCTGAAGGCGTTTGAGTTTGAGTGAGGAACTAAAATACCCCTCTAACATAGAACTTGTCTGGCTTGTTCAAACATCCAAATCCATCTGGCACAAACTTGATCCTACAAAGAAATATTTTGCAAAAGAGAGAAACACTCCAACAAAATTAGTTTTATTCCTAAACAAACGACCCAAAACTCTCGTCTTTAGTGTCCCTTATTTTTCTTTCTCGACCAATAGGACATCTGAAATGGCTTTTGTAATCAACATGAGGGTTGTAGATCTTCTTTAAGCTTTCCAACGAATACTCATATGCTTTATTCTAACAATCAAAGCTCGAGTTATGTCCTGAAAAGCGAGCAAGATTGGTCGTGTAAATAATTCACAAAATTAATAAAAAAAATACATTAGAATTCAAATGTGACTCGATGTTTAGTAATAAGCTAAAAGATAAAACTAGGACCGAAAAGCTTTCAAAATATTTAAGTACAAAGCTACAAAACATGTGCCAAGATACACCGATCACAAGACATATAAATGATAAATCCAAGTTCTCAATTTACATCATATTCACTCAGTATTATAACATACAAAGACATACTGATTTTTTTTATAGAGTAAAAAATAATGTATTTTTTTAGAGTAAAAACGAAATAACGATTTTTGTTTTTGTGATTACATGGCTTATGTTATATTTTACATAGCTTAACAGTTTTTTAAGCGACTTTCATATGTATATTTGTTTAGTTTGGTAGGGATTTTTGTTGTTTTTTTTTGTCAATATTGTTTGTTTTTATCAATTATTAAATGAAACCTATAAAACTATCCTTGCATGACTTTTTTTGGAAAGAACTTTTGGGTCATGAGGGGAGCTCGGCAGTGGCGTAGCCAGGACCTCAGGTCAAGAGATGCAATATTTTTTTTTATAAATTTATTATCATTTGTTATTTTTTTTTTTACATATTATTATCCTTATTATTATTGTTATTATTAGATATGTATTTATGAAGATAAAGATACAACTATTGTTTATTCATAAATACTAGAAAAACTAAATTTTAATAAAAATATTATTTACCTCAAATTTTTATCCTCAGATAAATATTTCTTTTTATAAATTTTTCTTGTTGAAGATAATCTTATGTGAGATTCGTGACATGTCAGATACAAAACACAAGTATCTCTTTCAAGAAGATTTAAACATTAGTTTGTCACATTGTGAGAGTTTAGTCTCTTAAACTCGATCCAAATTGGTGTCAAGTTGCATTTTAATTGTGTATCAGTACATTTGTTTTTAAAATCAACAAATTAACGATTATTTTTATGAAATAAAGAGCTATTTCTCAAATTTTGTATTTTAGAAAACGTCATTTCATTAGGAAAAAATATCATCTCAATAATGTTTATAAGAATCATATCAAAAATTTTATATTTTATCGTAAAAAACAATCAATAAATTTTATTTCGCCGATACTTTTGATAAATGAAATTTAGTTATTGTAATATTATTTTAAAAAATATAACTCATTTAACTATCAATTAAAAGACCGGATATATCGATACAAACTAATTTTTTGAGTGTACTATAGGTTTTTTTTTTAGTATTAAGAGTAACATAGATATTGACCTATTATTTTTAAGTATTAAGAGTAACATAGATATTGGCTTTTTTTTTTTTGAAACATATATATTGGCATATTATTAATTCGCTACATATATCACTACACTTTGTAGGGTCCAGCCCAATGGCTATGTTGTTTTGTGTATGTTCATTAAACCGAGTTTCTAATACATTTATATTTTGAATTTCAATTATATTTTAAAAAATTATTTTGCTTCTTTGCTGCACGTGCAGTATTTCTCTGACTTTTAACTGTGTACCTGCTTGTAAGACTTCTCGTGTGTGCAGTAACAAGATCACAGCTGGTGCAAAGTTATATTTTGAGGAGGTTCAAAATGAATAAAAAAAAAATATTGGTATAAATTTAAAGCTTTGAGGGGATGCAGCTGCACCAGCTTACCAAAACGTGGCTCCGCCACTGGAGTTCGAGGGACCGGCAACATTGAGGCCATAACAACCACACTAGTGAGAGACACACCGCACTTTTATCCAAAACCTTAAGGCAATGAGTTTATGGGCTCTCTTACTTATAAGGTGTTCAACCTTTACTTTTCTATCTGATGTGTGACATATAACTCACACTTGCACACAACACTCCCCCTCAAGTGTGAGTCCATCAATTCATCATGCTCCCCCTACAAGCGGAAGCTATTATTACTTGCTTGTATCGTCGTTGCTGCTTTCTCCGCAAACGGACCGACACAAGGAGCCACTTGCTGCTTGTACCACCGTTGCTGCTTTCTGCGCAATGGACCGGCTGCCTTGGTCATGTACACTTCGTCGAACCGGGGCTCTGATACCACTTTGATGGAACAATGGTGAAAAACTATGAGGAAACTATGAAAAAATAGTTAAAAACAGAAAACTCGGAAACTAGGGTTTATAAGATTTTGAGAGAGAGAAGCATTGATGAGAAACTGAAGCATTGATCGGTTTATGGGTCTTCTAAATTATAAGGTGTTCAACCTTTACTTTTCTAGCCGATGTGGGACATATAACTCATATTTGCACACAACAATAATTATCCTTGCATGGTTGAATAATGTCAAGTTGATTTGTTGGTCAAATAAAATGATTTTTAACTTACAACAACATAATATTTGGTATATGTAAAAGGGAAAATTAACACTATGACCAATATTTACCTCTCTGAGTGTCTTTACTATGACTGAAGCATATATACCCATGTCACTATCACATGAAAAAACCCTCTCTCATCCACGCACATCATGAGCACCTACAGATATCAAACGTATACATGACTCACACTATGCCTGTACAAGACTCAAAATTGCATGGAATGATTAATATGATCATTAGTTAAAGCACAAGCAATTTTTTTTTTCAATTTAAAATAACGCTCCAAATATTTTCAATAAAAAACACACATTCAATAAATTGATGATTCATAGTTTCCACTGCACCACATCCAACCAAGCACATAGGAGAAATAGTATCTAGACCATCTGTCTCACCGAATTGTCTTTTTTTGTAACATGTTCTCTAAAAACGCAAAACACACAGAGACTTATACTTTCTTATTCCAAATTATACTATAATCTTTGAATTTATGTCTGAAGACGCTTGAATGGGGAACTAAAATACCCCTCTAAATGAGAACTAGTCAGACTTTTTCAAACATCCAAATCCACATGTCACAAACTTGATCCTTCAAAGAAATATTTTGCAAAAGAGAGAAACAATACTCCAACAAAAGTTCTATTCCCAAACAAGCAACTAACTCATCCTCCACCATCCACCCCATTAAAAGTCATCACCTCCTAAACATCTCACTAACAAACATTTTATTCAAAGACAAACCATATAGTTATTGAACCTCTCCTTAATAAACCCCCTGCGCCCAAGGATCTGACCAAAAGGAAAAGTCAACTCCGGAAGAATGAGTAAAATATTAATATAGCAAACTAACTATTACCATTTTCCATTTAAAGAAAAACTCATGATCATCATTTTTTAACAAAAAAAATCTTTTAGCCCTCTCTAATTCCCAACTCCTCACCATAATCAATATATTGAATGACTCTACACCAATATGAGAATATTCTTCTACCTTTCATACCTTCATATACTCTCGTTTCTCACCCTTAATCCATAGTCTTTAGATTGAATCACTTTAAACCACAAAAGTTCCTTATCTACCTCATCTCCAAGACTACTTACCTAGCATAGCAATATTAAATTGACACATACAAACCCTATCTCACTTAACATATTTAATTTTTTGGGCTTGCTCACACCCACTCCAAAGAAACGATTTAGAGAGAGATTCAATTTGATAAATAATACATGCACGAGATTTAAAGAATAAAAGAAAATAAACCGGTAGAGTTGTCAAGACGTCTTTCAAAAGAGCGTGGAAACTACTCATGGACAAGTTATGTCGTTTTCAACTAGAGAACCATGTTGAGTTCTATCAGAAAAAAGGCTACTAAAATGCCATATCACGACGCCCATATATTTTAATTTAAGTTTCTGATGGTCGAATTAGGCAAGTGTACCAAATCGTTTTTCAAGTAATAAAGTGTAAGTAAAGTATCGTATTTCAAGTAGATTATTTAAGTGACGAGTTCATTGGGACATTAAACATAATCAGTTGTCAAATTGCACCTGCTGGTCAGACAATGATCCTTACGTGTGGGGTCTTACACTCTCAGATATGTTGGTAGATTCCCTCTACATGTCGAGTTGCACCTATTGATCCACATGTCAGTTCATGGGGTCTTACTCGCTCAAAGGTAATTGAAATATAGACTTAAATTAGTGTTCCTATATTTCCAAAGGTATAACTTCTCAATGTTCCTAAAGGTTTCCTCAACTATGAGTCTTAGAAGTACATAGCACACTCTCCCTCTAGATAGTTCTACAAACGGACAACCCTATCATCGTCTACTTTACGAAGGTGAAAGGAGAATGTAGTTATTGTGCTGATTTAAGTCGTAAAGTAAATTGTTTCCTTAATTACTAACTAGTTACTAACTATTTACAAGAAAGTTACATAAATATTAATAATCTATAGAAAAGTATCAATAAATTTTGATTTATTTCATTGATAAGTATATAAACATGAAATTCATATCCCCTAAAACAACATAAAAGCTATATAAAATTGAATTGTGTATGACTGGTATACTGACCATCTTGGTTGCCTTTCTAGGGGATAGATGTGTTTATTCCTCCCCTCATGGTATTTTTTTTAATTGTCTTATTTTTCTTTATTAGGTTAAATATGTTTTTGGTCTTAAAAATATACCAACTTTTCGTTTTAGTTTCTCTAAAAATTTTCATCAACTTTTTGTCCCTATAAAATTTTCAATCACTACTTTTGGTCCATATTAATTGAAATGTGCAATGTGTAGAATATTGTAAAAATATTTTCCAAAAAAAAATTAGAATTTTTTGACAAAACATAAATTAAATTTAACCACAAAGATATAAAAATTTATATTTAATTCATGTTTTGTTAAAAAATTCTAATTTTTTTTAGGAGAGATTCTTATAATATTATAAATTTTTCAGCAAAATTTTATTCAAAAATATGAGTTCTACACGAGTTTACTTTAAAGGAGGGACCAAAAGGGAGGATGAAAAACTTTTAGAGGACTAAAAGTTGAAGAATTTTTTTAGAGAGACTAAAATAAAAAGTTGACATATTTATAGGGAGCAAAAATATATTTAACCCGTCTTTATTCTTGTTCGTATATAAGTTTAAGCACCTTTTGTACTCGAATTTAGACTATTGAATCATTCTCTTCCGGTTCAGGAAAATATCATATACAATCATAATATCTTCAAATCCTATGGTGTGTTTAGATGTGATTGGTTGGATTTCTTCTAACTTAATTGAAGGTTCTAGTTTGAAATATAATCATGAGAATGCATCAACATCAAAACCCTAGATGAAGGAGTTTTGTCACCCATTATAATCTTATTTTATTTGAGGGAAATTTTCATTGTCCATTGTGGTCCTATTTAACTCGAGAGATATTTAACATTTTGTAGAAACAAACAGAGGGTAACATTTTTAGTATATTGTCTCCTTCAAATTTACGGATGTTGTTGTGTTCATCTATACTATATATAAAGAAAATAATCTTTTTCAGCTCTTTTGTGCTGCTTTTTTCTCTTTCCAAAAATACCCTCAATTTTCAATACAAATAATACATGAAACAAATAGATAAGAATAAATTTAAATATTAAAAAATGTAACAAACACGATATGAATATATATGTGTGTGTGTGTGTGTGTCCGGTTTTTTCCTTTATCATTTAAAAAATGTAACAAACTGGTGAGTATATTTATACTTACTTTTTTATTATTCCAATTATACCCTTAAACAAATTTTTCTATAATAAAATTGTTGTTTATATCATTAGAAAAATTAGATTATATTTTTTTGTTATATTGTCATATTAACTGTTGGTGTCATTGAAATAGATAATCGTGGTTAGTTTGATTTTTTATAACTTGAAATTATATTTTTTTTATATTTTTTTAGTTTTAATCAAAATCAAAATTCCATTAAAAAAAAAACACCGTTCATAATTTTCAAACGTTAGCGCAATAAAAAGAGCGGAAAGACGGGCATGCACGTGCCTGTCTTTTCGCTAGTGAAAATAATTAAAATTTGTATCTTTAAACATTTTGGTCATTTTTAGAAATATGTGATGATGCGTTCACAAATATTTTCATTTTTATTTATTAAAATTTTGTTTTGTTTTGGTATGAACTAGGATCCTTTGCACGTAACCGCAACTTTTAATCTCTCGGGCCGATAAGATCACAATGGATAACAAAACTCTACCTAGAGAAATTTATGTTAAACTCCAACCCACTTGGGTTGGTATGATGGTGTTGGATTGAGAGTTGTGACCTTGGAGTGTGCTTCTCTCACAATGTCTCAAATTCGATTTTTTCATTGCCAATTTTGACGGGTTAGTTTGTCTTCTTCAAAAAAATAATGTTGCATTTTCAAGGTCTGGTCTTGTTTTACTTGTTAACAAGGAGAAAGTAAACCCTTGAAATAAACAATTGTCTTGTATTTCCTTAAAGGGAAATGATAACATGTGCTCTTCCGATACTTGTTAAAAAATCTAAAGAAGAAACTTTGTCTTGGAAATTATGTATTAAATGCATTGAAACTTTAAAAAGTAAATTTTTTTACATAAAATTTATCAATTATTTCTATTTTTAATCTTTAACAAATACCTAAGAATACTTGTTAGCAAGACCCTTCCATTAAAATAAGAAAACTTTTTAAGAGTTATTTTCATTGTTTCTCCAAATCCATCATCATTCCTATCTAACATTTTATTCGTTCTCTTCACAACGATTCATTTTGAAAGCCCATTTTCTCTTTATTAACATGTGTGTCCGATATGGACCTTTTGAAAATGGTCCAAAATATTTCTTTATCATTTTTAATAAAAATAAATTTTATAATAATAATAAATTGGTGAACAAAAATACTATTTTATTTAAATTTACTAAAAATAGTACAAATCTACAATCTGGACCAGATTCATATTTAAACTACCCTTTAAAAGTAACACCAATTTTATAAAATGAAAATAGAAATTATTTTTCAAAATGTAAATAAACCTTATTTTTGGTAACATTTTAAAATTTCTCAGGTCACCGTTGAAAATTATGACGCATATCCAGCTTAAATTTACGAATACATACAATGTATTATGATCAATGTGATGTGATAATCAATAATACAATGTAATATGATCCTTCAAATAAATACAATGTATTAGTATGAACAATGTGATATAAATTAATTTGATTTTTAAGATTGTAGAAATATCTCCTTATCAAGTACGAGGAATATTTATCCAGTTGGTAATAAATCCCACGGTATTTAAGAGTTGTCCTAACAAATCTAATGCTAAACAATATGTACATTGAATATCATTTTAACTTTTGAAAAATATTCTGACAAAATAATAAAATAAATAAAAAAACTTTACTAAAATACATTTATTCTAAAAAAAACTTAACTAAAATACATGATACCGATCCCGCCATCTTTTTTTTACCTAAAAATCAAAGACAAAATAGTACTACATTAATCATCGTATAACATCATCAACCATCATAAATAGACCACTAAAACACACACATAACACAAACCCAAACAAAATCTTCCATTGTCTTTTTCTTCATATTAGTTTTCATTTTCAACATGCAGAACCCTAACCCTTCCAAGAATTCAACCCCCATCAACAACAAGTCCCCTCAAGACCCTCCCTCTGATGATGAATTCCCCAAAGAAACCAACCCAACTACCCTTCAGATTTCTTTAAGTATGGAGGAAGAAGATATCCTGAAAACCGCTCTCGAAGTGTTGGTGGAATTCAGAGCACGTGAGAATGGGAAGCTGGCAGCTGATGGAGAAGGAGGAAGAGATGGTCCAGCTATGAAGAGGAGGAAGAGTAATATTTGTGAAGTGAAGGACCATCCTTTTGTATATCCAAATTGTTATAGATGCAAACATGTGTTTCCCACTTGGACTGCTTTGATGAATCATATGGAAGAACGTCATTTTTGTTGTGATCCTAATGGTTTGTCTGCACCTCCTGGTTTTTCTACACTTCCTTCCACATCAACAGCCATCCCACCTCAACCTGATCAATATGAGGGTAAAACTAAAACCTAATTTCCTAACTCAAAACTATTTATTGTCATGTTTCTTTTTCACACTATAATAATTTTTAGGTCAACACTCCAATGACCTAGGGTTTTATTGGTTATTTTATCATGTCCAAGATTCAATTATTTAATGTTATGTCATTTTTTTTTTACATTTAATTATTTTGATTTCAAAGTACTTGTGTATAGAACTAGGGGTGGGAATATGCTAGACCGAGCTAAGCTTTGCAAGGCCTAAGCCTGCCAAATTTTATGAAGGCCTAAGTCTGGCATGCGGCCTGTCATAAGCTTACTTTTTGGGCCTGAGTCTGACCTTCTGAAAGCCTGATACGGCCTACTAGCTTGTTTAAAAACCTATTTCATATGAACATCTTTAAATAAACAATGTGATATAAGTTTAAATTCACTCACAAACTAATATATCAATTAGATTAAACTCTTTTTTGATAATCAACACGAGTCTTTAGGAAATTTGACTATATATTGTATCATATTTCAATTCCAATTTATAATAATACATTTAAATATGCAAATATTAATGTATACTAATAAGCTTAAATTACTGAAAAAGTTAACAAATTTTTATTTTAATTCAAAGTACAAAATATAATATAATAATAAATAATATTATTCATATTTACTTAAATAGGCCGGCCTAATAGGCTCAAGAGGCTTTTTGAATGGCCTGTGGCCTGGCCTTTAAGGTAAATAAGCTTTTAAAAAATCTTAGGCCTTCTCTATTTAAGAAAAAAGTCTGGCCTGACCTGGTCTATCGTAAGCTAGGCCGTAGGCCTCTGTAGGCCAGTCTGGCCTATTTCCAGGGCCGTTCCGATAAAATCGGAGGCCATGTTCAAATATTAAAAATGGCCCCTAATGGAAAAACAAGATGTTTTTTAAGCAATAGTAATCATATATTTAAGTTGTAAATAACATAAAAATGTAAGTTCGTATGGGAGGATCTAACTAACTTGTGTTGAACTTTACTGACCACTAATTGTTTTAATATTAAAAATTAGGTTCATAATAAATAGAAACGCCTTCTCTAAAAAAAAAATAGAAACGCCAAAAACTTAAAAAGAATCATAGATTTGTTTAGTGCAAAATGGATCTTAAGCATATTGGTTGTTGCTTAAAAAAGTGTCTTTCCTATCTAAATATTAACAAACTAGAACTAATATCGAGAAAAAATAGTAGCAAATTAACAATAGCATGCATGATTAAACTTAAAACGATAGAAAAAATACTAATTATTTAACGGATTTAATTTGTGTTGTTAATTGAAACAAATGACAAAAAATTCAAGTTATATAGTAGTTTCCTACATTAGATAACTCTGAAAACATATTAAATTGTAAATTTGATTAAAAAAATAAAATTGTAATGACTTAATAGTTGTGTATGTAATTGAGATTTGTGTATTTGGTTCAAATTCACACAAATGTTCGGGATTGAACATCAAAGTGCATTCTATTTTACCACCAAACCATTACAAGGTGTCTATTGATTTGTTATATTTTATTGTATACAATTAACACCTTTGGATGCTATATCAAAAAAAAAATTGAGGCTCCTATAATTATGAGGTCCGGCGTCGTAGCTCGCCTTGCACTTGCTATGGGCCGCGCCTGCCTATTCCCATCCATATATAGAACATTCATAAAAGATTACACCATACACACAAACATATATATGTTCTTTTTGAGTGGTGCTTAATTTTATGAGATCAAATTCATGTAGGCATCTAGATATATCTTTAATTTTTTTTTTTAACTTATCAGTTTTTAATTTGACGATTTGCTTTTTTTTCTAACTAATGTTTTTACAATGAAGCAATTATAATTATAATTTTGAATGTTTTTCTTTTGTTACTAGGTGATGATGAAAGCCAGCCAATGGAGATAGAGGACCCCTCTGATGATGCTGCATCTGAGTCTGATAATGCTGCATCTGAGTCTGATGAAGGCAAAGGTTTAGGATTCGACTTGAACGAGTTGCCTCCTAATGAAGAAGAGTGATGTATGATCGATCTGACGAATATGTTGCTAGTTCAACTTCTTATGTTTTTTGTTTTTGTTGGTTATTTTATGGATTTCGGATTCGAGTACTAAAGTAGAATAATGAATAACAAAGTTGAAAATGGCTTCAATTGTTTCCATAGCACCTTCACATCAAATCGTACAACAACTTTTGTTTATGTAATCCTTAAAGCTTCTTATGAAGTTACTTTTATGTTTCCTTTAGATTCTATGTGTAATGGGTTGGAGTATTTCGTGTATTCTGGATTCTTGTATTTTGCCATTGAAAACTCTGTCTAATTCAAATAAAAAGGGACATTTTTAAGTTAAGCAATTGTGTTATTCATCTTTTGTCTTCTTTTATTTGTATTGTCGTTTGTCTTATTGTATCTCTTTCTTTCTCCTTGATGCATCTTGCT
>Ga0315914_1007924_pt1 | contig 14458 bp, 4 predicted proteins | sample MpolenodulesMG_FD_203920 | JGI IMG/M metagenome (GOLD analysis project Ga0315914, IMG submission 203920) | Medicago polymorpha root nodule microbial communities from Los Angeles, California, United States - elongated nodules | ecosystem: Host-associated > Plants > Roots > Nodule | place: USA...
GAAATCTACATTGCAATTCTCAAGGTTGAAGATGATGTGGGGAAAATATATAGTGTAGGCAGACCATCATAAAATCTATACACCTCCTTAATTTAATGGTCAAGAATAACTTTCTCATGGTGGGAAATAACTCCCCTTTTCCATGCTAAACCCCACCTGAGTTTAGTTGTCAAAGCTAGTAGAAACAAAAATGGTAAAAGATATCAACTTGTTTCGTAGATGTATTTCTTTCATATTTTAAAAAAATTATCTTTTAAACAACTACATAGAGTTTTCTTAAACTGAAATTGTCAAGATCACAATATCTTTTTGACGAATGCTAAAAAGTGTCCCAGAAACAATGATTAAACAATCAAAATAAATAAGTTTTTATTAAAAAGTGATGTAATCATTATTTGATAAAAAATAATGACTTAAATTTTCAAAACAAATTTTTTTTTAGATTCTTTAACCAATACATCGAGAACAGTGGTTAATAAGACCCGGTATCTTTTATCTTAGTTATTTATATTTGGTCCTTGGACAAATATTTTTTATCTTACTTCTTTATATTTGGTGGTCCTAATAAAAAATGGTTAGCCACGGCGGTTTATCCTGCATTTTTTAACCTATTAGTATCCAGAAAATGTAGAATCTATTGTATGTGCACTATAGAGCATATCCAACTTTTTACATAATCTAATTATGGCTCTTTTTGGTCGAGACACTTGTGATTATAATCTAGCAACCCGAACCAATAAATTTTGTTAAGACAGATAATTTCTACACCCTCTTGTTACGTTATAAGTCAAACACAACTTTTTAAATTTATTAAATAATTGATGTATATAATCAATATTATAGTCTACTTACATGAGTTATTCAACATAAGTGTTAATCTTCTAAGATTTAGATGGACCGTATATTTCTTTTAAGAATTTTAACGATATTAAAGACTCAAGTTCGGATTTAAACTCATAACCTTAACTAAGTACCAATAACTCTGCTACTTGTTTTGTAAGAAAATAATATTTTTCAACTCACTTAGGTTGGTTTGGTGGTGTTGGCTTGACACCTTGGAGTGTGCTCCTCCACAAGATATCAAACTCGATTCTCCTCGACGTCAATTTTAGTGGGTTAGTTTAGATTTTTTTAAATAAAAAAAACTCCCTCCAATCCTTGTTATAAGAAAAAAAATCGATTATTTAAATACATTGAATAACTGATGTATTTAATCAATAATAGACCAGATACATCAATTATTCAATAAATTTAAAAGTGAATATTTTCTTATAATAAGGACCGGATAAAGTAATGTGCATGCAAAATAATAAAACTAACATGCATATTTAACATAGAAAAATGCCTAATGGTAAAACCATCGGAAAACATCTAGTAAAAGGGATTACTATCAGTCCACAAGTTTTACGTCAATTGGTAAAACTGTCAAAATTGTTAGATCAAAAGTTATGATTATGGTTCAAACCCCCGTCTCCTTCAGTTGTGTGTGAATTTCTAATGGTTATTGTAATTTTGTCTATCTAACAACAAAAAAGGTTGTGGTGAGGGATTAAGAGATGATACGATTAAGAATGAAAGATTAGTGCAAACATGTTTTTTTTCCGCAAACATGTTAAACTCTCAAATAGTATTATGCATATTTGATTACATGTAAACATAGCATTACAAGACCATACTACACTTATCAAGAAAGTATGTGTGGAGAAGACAATTGTTTCACGTAAAGTAATATTAGAGTGCAATCCAATACAAATTGTGTGAATTATATCGTTTGGATGATAAATTTGAAATTTTATTTGGAAAATTTTCAAAATTTTAATACCACCTAAAACACGAGAATTTGAAATTTATTATTTACTTATATAAAGTGAGTGTAAAAAATTGTTTCTTATTAGATCCTATTTATTTTTTAAACATTTTTCAATCGAACCCTATAATTTTTCATATTATACAAACCGGTTTTCATTAACTTTCAAAATTTGAAAATTGGTCCCATCAATTTTGAAAACTGCAAAATAATCCTTATAAATTAAAAAAATGTAAATTGGTTTCCAAATTTAAAAAATCACTAATTTAATTACTCTATCAAACATGAAAGTGTAGAAATTAAGAGAATTCAATTGAAATTTTTTAATTGTCTAAATTCTAATTTATTTATTTTTGTAATTTTTAATTATCTCATCCAAACATACTCTAAAATAATGCATGAATATCTTCAAAAGGGTATAGAAGTAAATGAAACAAAAGAAGAAAAATATAATTCGTAGAACCATGTATCTGGTCGCAGTAACGTCCTATAGAAGTCTGAGAGAAACATTTAGGCAAGCAACCGTGCATATCTTTGCTGGACCAACTTCTATATGAAGTCTTTGGGATAAGACAACCATGCAGCCACGATTGTATTGCTTTTCAAAATTTTCTCCATCAAAGTGAATGAACCTCTCCACTAAAAGAGTCCACATCATTTCCATTATGCTACTAAAGCTAAAGGATGATGATTTGTCGGGGATATTATAAATGTATATCATGAAATGAATGGAGAATGACGGTTTTGTTTACTAGTACATGCGATGCTACTAGACTAGAATGTAACCAAACAAAGTTACTGAACTATAGGTATGCAAGGGGACAGGGTGGAAACGAGTTTTACTTTCACCGTTTACATCTTCAACTCCTATATATTCACATGTTATCATACTCATATTCAACGAGGATGAGAAATTGAAATTCATCTCCGTCTCCGATATATTTGGGTATCTCCGTTTCATTTTCATTCTCACAATGAATCTTTTTTTTTTAATAAAAAAAAAGTTTTTTCCATTTTGATGGAAATGTTCTAATGCATTATCTAACCATATGTTCACTTTAACATTTCTTTGATCGAATAATTTGATATTTTTTATAACATGGCAAACCTCAATGGATAATAAAGTAAGTTTTTACATTCGGGACGGGTTTGAGATTGGGGTGGGTACATATATACATGTTATTCATCCTGTACCTATGTTTTAAAATTGGGAAAAATCCAAACTTATATTCAAACTCAGTCAAAACAGAAAAAACCCAACAACTTGGAGTGGATTCGGACGGATAACCGCAAGTACAGGTTTCGTCAGGCTTCTATCGTGAAAAAATTGACACGAACCCTCGTCTTGATTTTCCAACGTGTGAGACTGTTATGATAGTTCATCAATCATGAATATATTGAAGTTATAAAATAGTCGTTTTTTATCCTTAAAAAAAAAGTCGATTTTAATAATTTGATGGAACAATGACTCCAACGTAGTTGTTTCCAATGAATAATGTTAGCAAAAATGAATCCAAAAAACAAAATTTTTCCTTAAAAAAAACAAAGATTTTAAAATGAGGATCAAAATTTCATTTTTTGAAAATAATGAGATCAAACATGGATTTAATTTTTTTTCTTTCGAATAAAATATATTGTAGTGTTTTCATTAATTTATAGTGTTTTTAAGTACTACTAAAAGTAGTATTTAATTTTAAGGTTAAATCTATTTTTAGTATCTATAAAATATTTAGTATTTTAGTTTAGTCCTGAAAAACTATCTATTTTTAGTCTCTACCTTTTATAAAAATATGGTGCTTTCTGTAAGTACTAAAAGTATATTGTTTTTAGAACTTTCTTGTCTACTATGAGATTTATCATTCAGTGGACATCAAAATGTCTAATTTTTATATGGATTGAGTTGTCTTCCAAATGAGCGATTTCATAAATCAACTTAGGTTGTTTTCTTGCATGGAGTTATATCACCAACTTTTTCAACATCATGCTCATAATCTTTATAGTCATTTTATAGTTTATCAATTAGTTTTACCATCAATTTAATCGCATACTTCAAATTCAATTCCAAGTTTATCCATTTTTTCAAAGGCAAAATGAAATCATTACTCAAATTAAATAGTGGATAAGGCACAAGAAATGTCATTATCAATTATCTTATCCACCATTTTTTGTTAAGCATTATTTTAATAAATTTGTACACCTCTCACGCTCTCTCTCTTTGCTTCTCTTCAAATGTACCTATCCAACATGCTTGTAAGGTTCATAGAAAAATTGTTTATATTTTAGAAATAAAAAGTAAACAAAGATTATTTGATTGTAAAGTGTAACTTTAAATTTGAATAATTTATATTATATTCTCGACCATAGCGACAACACTATGTGCATTTATTACCGGGACTAAATCTAATATAAAGGTTAGAAATCCTACTAACATATATTGGATCTTTTTTTTTTTGGTAGTGACTAACATATATTGGATCTAGCACAATATATTACTCTCTCCCAATTAATAAATTAATGTTGCAATTTTTGACTTAACAAATTATGCCAATATTTAGTACTTGTGTCTCAAATAAAATTACCTTGAGTGAAAGAAACAATCAACCAAAAAATGGGAAATAGTTCAGTCCTCACCCTCCAACTAAATTTCTACGGTAGAAGGAGGCATATGGATATACCAAAACAGACACCATTTGCACTTAATAATTAGATTTAGATTAACTTTTCTACTAAAACTTTCTTTTTAAGGTATTTCCAACTAAAACTTGTTTCACAAGTATTTGTGTAATTATTCCTACGGTAAGTCTTTAAACTTACATCTATATCTTATTGTTTCAGGTTAGGACTATGAGCAACGATCCACCGAAAAATGAAACCATTGGCATGATAGCTAGATTATACAGCAGACCATTATCTTCTCATATAGTTGTTCTTTCCAAATTCAACGGTTGAATTATCAATATACAGCATAACTCAGAAGACAATTTGCTCGTTAGACATTCACTTCACCCAAAATCTTTGCACATTTGAACTTCTATCACCCATATCCTTCTCTGGATGGTAACCAACATTGTTTACTCAATCGGCTGATGTGACGCTCACACGGGTTCATTTCTCATTAGTTTTATGTTAATTCTATAAACAATTATACACTCTTTAATTGGTTAAAATTTAAGTGAATCTCTGAGAATTTATGTGAGATCTGCATATACTAATGGGATAGGTTTAAATTTCAATCAATAAAAAGGAATTGTTGATATGAGTTGCTAGAACTCTTTTCAATTTCTATGCAGTGACTGTATATAAAAGTTTTACACGAACAATATGTCTAACTATATATAAATCATTGCGCATATTTATATTCTATATAAAAAGAATACATAGTTTTTGACTTTCTTTTTTCTTTCTAATTATACGCTTAAACAAATTTGCATATAAGAATGTTAAATTGTTATTGTTATTCAAAAATAATAATTTATATTATATTTATTATGAATAATACTTGATAGACTTGTATTCAACCAAATTTTATTCAAAAAAAAAAGTTACTTTTTTTTAGTTTTTCAAATTTATTTTAATTAAAATTTAATTTCAACAAAAAGTTAAGGCGTGTGTATTTGTGAGTCGTGCGATGTCATGGGTGGAATTTGTCGAGCACAATAGCAGTACTCATTTGTTATATCATCGGTGTCATTGGAAAAGATAAGTATAGTTTGTTACAATAAAAAAATGCAAAATATCTATATTTATACTTTTAATCAAAATCAAAATAATTTGAATCAAAATTTCATTTTTTTAAGAGGAAAATCAAAATTTTGTAAAAATTATTGTTCGTAATTTATATGTATTAACGCAATAAAACGCTAGTATTTATTAAAAAAATAATATTATAATTTGACATCATAGGAAAATATGATTGAATATCAAGTTTTAAACTTTTCTAATACTTTAGTGCAAAGTTGGCGCATATTGACATATATATCAAGTCAAAAACCGTAAGTGGAACTCGGGGGTCTCTATAGGCCCCCAAATTGCTCAATGCCTCAACCTATCGCAATGTATGTTTTCCATAGATGTTTTCTTGCTCACGAGCCTAACAAAATATAATTTCCAATGTGTTTCCATTGATCTTTATGCAATTTAGGGTGGTCTACCGCATATCCTTTTTTAAAATAAAAAAAAGAGTCAGGCATGATTTAATTTGAATTGAGCCGTATGCGAGTCAATAAAATTAAAAATTGCATCCACATATTTAACTATTTGTTAGTATTTTCTTTCCTACTATATTAATACTTTATTTGATTTTTCAAACTTAAAACGTAAAAAAATGTTTCAAAATAATCAAATGTCAATGTAGATAAATTTTCACACTCAAATCAAATATCACGACCATGCATTTGCATAAAGCGTGACTGTGGAGGACTATTATGTTTTTAATCCAACTACCCATACTCTTAACCAAATATAAATCTAACGGTGGCAGCACTATACCCTATAATTTGGAGAATTATGGCTTTAACTTCTCCGAATGGTAAGTGCTTGTGACCTGGTGGAATATTCAGTTTCCTCCTCATATCATTTGTTGTGCAATTTTCATCATGAGAATACTGATATAGGATGGAATCGGATTTGGAGGTTGGAGATTAGATGACTAACACTGATGGAGTAAGTAAAGAAGGTAGGCATTAGAGGATATGATGGGCAATGGTGTGGTGGTTTCTCTAAATTCAACCTATGTTTAAAATGGCTGAGCTATGGGGTACGTTCGTAGGTTTAAAATTAACCTATAGCAAAGGATATTCAATTGAGTTTCTCTTAGATGCAAAGGTGGTAGCTGAAAATATTCTTGATCCTATAATACAGTGTTGACAGATTGGTGGAGGCTAATGGTTGTGCAGATGCCTTGACTAATATGGGATGTGATCATTGATCCATACATGGTTTTCTATGAGCAACAACATCCCTTGTTGATATAGCATTCATCCACGTTCTGTTCAAAAAACAATTTCCCCGTTTCTCTTTTTGATTTGCATGTTTTCTATTTCTAAAATTGATAGATTGTCCCATAGCCCACATCCAATCTCTCAAACAACAAAACAAGAAACACAATGCCAGCAAGTAACACAATACTAGTTCAATATCTTTTTCAATATCTAATATAAAATATATATGAAGTCAACCAGTAAATTGACAAGCAAGCCAATAAATGACAGTTGAAAGCATCAACATACCTCCGGTATTTCCATAGACGACAATGACTTACTTAATGTACATAATAATACTCATTAAAAATTGAGTATGACTATTATGGACCACGAGCAGGTTTAAAACAAAAACAAAATGGAGTCTGATCTTCTCTTATCATTCCGCCTCCTTTACTTGTATCAATTTCTTCCAGCAAATTCACCACATCTTTCATTTCCGGACGCTTTTCTGGATTCTTGTCCCAGCATTTTTTCATTATACTTGCTAAAGCACTTGGACAGCATCTAGGAATCTCTGGTCTCAAATTCTGAGCAAGAATGAAAGAAAAGTTTATTATAATAAATAGGAAATGTAGAATGATGTATGAAACTTAATAAAGTATTTCAAGAGAAAATGTCTATGGATGAAAATAATATTAAAAGATGACGGCGTTACAGGGAGCACTCTTATGAATACTTCGATACTTAATAAGAGTAAATTTAGTTCAAAATACTTAATATTTATGGTCATATGAAGAAAGCCTAAAGAGTTTTCTGTGTGATATATAGGAACTAATAAATGACTAAGCCTATGTTTGTTTAGTGGTACAATTGTAGTAGATGCACGTTTGTACATAAGCCACAATTCTTAGCTTATGTTTTTTCAGGGTGGATTGGCTTTAGAACTCACGAAATTCATGTCAAATGCCAACCCAAACATGTAATAAGTCATGCCAAGTTGCTAATGAAAAATTCAAAATGCTCATATGAAAAGCATACGAGGGTAGATAGAAAGAGTTCATGGTTCATTGTATAAACTGACCTTATTAGCAACCGCAGCAGACGCATCAGCAAAGCTTAGATTCATATAAGGCATGTCACAGCAGTAAATTTCCCACAAGCAAATGCCAAAGCTGTAGACATCACAGCTTCTGTTGTAAGGCCTGCCATTTATAACCTGCACATAGTTTAACGCCAAGATTAAAGCAAATTATTGAAATAGAGTTCCAATTTCTTAGTCACGTGAGTGATAATCATAAAATATAACACTTCCATAATCAGCCATCGCATTGAACCACATAATATCTAGAGCGAATTTCAAAGCAGAATTAATACCTCCGGTGCCATATACCCAACGGTTCCAGTACTACCAGTCATTTCACTTGGATTTACCGCTTCAACCCTAGCAACTCCAAAATCAGCTATTTTCAAATTCAGATTCTCGTCTAACAACATATTATCAGTTTTTACATCACGGTGAACAATTTTCTGCGAATGTAGATAACTAAGACTGCAATGGGAAAAAAATAAACTTGGTTTGAGAGAAAAAATACATTTATATATCAATAATGGTAAAGGTAAATACAATGTGACTCACCCTCTTGCGAGGTCCAAAGCCAACTGAATCACAACCCTGTATGCAAGTTTCGACCGCCTATTTTTCATTAAGAATTGTTTTAATGTCCCACCATGAACAAACTCAACAATAACACAGCATGCCTTGGAAGGAAGGGGATTTTGACCACCAGCATCTGAAGGAATCTTAAGATTTGAAGTCCCCATTGAAGCTCCAATAAACTGTTGGAGGAATGATATGAACAATTACAAAACTACGCTTGTAAAAAATAAAAATCCTATGGTTCCACCTCAGAAAGGAAAGGAGAAAAATAAGCATACAAAATTTTCTAAGTAGTAATCATGAATTTAAATAAATGAGAGTGTGAAGGATATTAAGTTTGTACTTTTGTGACATTTGAATGATCAAGTTTTTGCCACACAGTAACCTCCTGCCGAAATGATGCTCGTAAAGCAGCAGTTTCAGCAGCAGTGGCAACACCATCCTCACCCCAGTCCAACACTTTCACTAGAAAATTGAACATAACAATTCAGTGAGAAATCTAAAAACAAAAAAATATTCAAGAGCAAGACTATGACTTGAGTTTTTTTTTATGCAAACAGTATAACTAAATTGGAAATTTAACTTGTATTGTAGCTTTAAATTGCAACCTGAAGCCGCAATGTAAAGATTTTATAGGCCTTTACAACTGCAATTACGGTCGCATTGGCCGCATTTATTTGTCGGTATATGCAATATTAATGATTGCAACATAATGCGACAACGATTGCAATTTAAAACCTAGATTCGATGTTGAAACAACAAACCTTGAGATAGTACAATACCTTATACTATTTAATCACATTGAATAGGATTGCAACATTACCGCGACAACAATCACAATTTAAATCCTAGATTCGATGCTGAAAGAACAAACCTCGAGAGAATACAATACCTTATACTATCTAATCACATTGAATAGGATTGTAACATAACCGCGACAACAATCACAATTTAAAACCTAGATTCGAGGCTGAAAGAACAAACCTAGAGAGAATATGATACCTTATACTATCTAATTACATTGAACAGCATACTTTTATTTCTGTCATATGTTTTAAACACAAAAGCAAGCGACCAGAATACAAATACAAATCGTTAAAGTACATGTACCAGCAACATCTTGGTTGTCATAAGTTCCCCTGTAGACAGTGCCATAAGCCCCATTTGCAACAACATATCGTATTTCCAGTTTAGCCAAATCAATCTCCCACTCTTCTTTAGGCCTACTTGCCTCAATACTTCTAGAAAAAACTCTGCTCATGTGCCTTTCTAGATCAGCATCCAAGTTCTTCAGATCAATTCTATCAGCTCTGAAAATCATATCTTTACTGCTTAGATTTCCACTACGGTTGATCTTTGAGCTTGCTCCACCTTCCGACCCCGTCTTAGGGGTACCAAGATCCCCAGATCTTGATTGCATCCTAAACACCCAAATTCGACGACCTCAAATCCCAAAACAATTTTCCACAACTAGTACATTAATAAAATAAGAAAATCACAAGTTTTCCTTTCAGCATCACAATTCTTATTGAAGAAAAACAAAGTATATATATTAATAAACAACATTTCAAATCACATTAACAGTTGTGTGTTAATCTGTTTCATTATAAAATATTAAAAACTGCACTCAAATACAAAACTATGCAGCCACAATTGAGACCGCAAAACATCAAAGTAACATTTATGTCATGGATCGTTTTTTAAAACCTTTTTTTTGAACAAATTCGTTTTTTAAAACCTTGATTATAATAATATACCCAACAAAACCAAATCGTCAATCTACATGGTTTGCACCTAAAAATTTCTCCTCCCACTCCACCTATTACATATTAACCATCATTATCATATTATAAAATAAAAAAATTGATCGAAAAAATGAAACCAAATCAATGAAAGAAAAAAAACGACCAATTCAGACAATCACATGAACAATAGCGCGCGCGCACACACACACAAAACCAACTTTTAAACACGATCAATTTCAAAAACGTTGATAAAAGCTGCATGCAAGCGAGAAAAACCACACATGAAACCCTAGCCCTAATATAAACACTTATCAAAAAAAAGTTTGATATAATAATCACTTCGGGAAAAAATCACAATCTAGTGGAAAATAATGATAATATAATAATAGGAACAACAACAACAACGATGAAGCAATGTATGAAGAGAGAGAAATGATGCAAACCTAGAAAGATGGATGAGTGAATGTTGAAGGATGAGAATGGCAGAGAAGAAAAGTCGGTGCTACGATTACGATGAACCACAGAGAAATGTGAGAGAAGCGCGGGGGTATCCCTTTGAATAAGGAAAGTGAGAGTAAAAGAAGTTTCCTTTCAAGATTGCAAACTTTGTTTTTCAGTCTATATATATTTACTATTCATTTATTTGTTTTGTTTTACATATGCTTTATCTTCTTTTTTTCACAAATGGTTTATCTTTCTGTAAAATATCTCAACAACAACAACATTTTTTGTTGTAGAGATACGGGAAATCTTGGATTCGAACTAGCGCTTCAATCTTTGAGGATATGTTTTTTTTTTTACATTGAGGATATGTTTGTTACGTGTTAAAATAAAATTGAGTTTGACATTTAATAATAAAATAAATAATTTAGAGATTATTTTATGGTCGTGTATATTTTCTATATTTAATTTTCAACTAATTTTTTTAATAAACTTTGACCAAAAAAATATTTTTATATATATTTTGACCAAAAATAAATAAATGAACCTAGACCCGAAACGAATTCTTCCTCTAATGTATAAAGTGCTAAGATAAATTTAAATTCAAATAATATTTTTTGAAAGGAAAATTCAAATAGTTATCATCCTCAAACATAAATACATTTTTGTTAAAAAAATAAGTATCTAGGCAAAACAACCCACACAAAATATTTTAGCTTAAATGCACTTTTGATCCATTTATTTTAAAAATGTATATATGAAATTCTGGTCTCATTATTTTAAAAATGCTTTTTATCCCTCGGTTTTAATTTTTCTAAGTATTAGTCTCCCACCCTCATTTTAGGGTCAATTTTGACGAAGTGATGGAATCTGGGTGGACAAAATTGATATTTATGACGTTATTAATTCATTTTATTCAATAATTATCAATTTTAAAATAATTTAATTATTAAAATAACACGTTAAATTAAAAATGTTATGGAAAATGATATTCAATTCAAAAAGTGATAGAAATATTTTAATTGTTATTTTATAAAAACATTTCATTAAAATAATATATTAGATTGAAGATAAGTTAAAAAATAATAAAAACTTACTTTATGAAATATTTTAATAATTAAAATAACATATAAACTATTTAAATAATATTTAAATATTAAAGGCTATATTTAATTATTTTAATGATTAAAATAACATAATAATTGTATACTTTTGTCAAACATTTAATTTTTAAAATATTTTAATTTTTATATAATAATAACTTAAAGTAGAGTAAAATCATAATTAATTATTATAAAATTAAAATATATTATATTTTTTTAAATAATAAAATAATTATTATTGAATAAAACAAATTAATAATGACATAAATATTAAACTTATCCACCTACGCGTTTTCACATCATCTCTAGCAAGGCCACATCACCAAAATCGACCCAAATACGGGTGGGAAACAAAAACTTAAGAAAAATTGAAATGATGGAACCAAAAAACTAATTTCAAAACGAAAAGACCGAAATTTCACTTCTCTAAAATTTGGTGGATCAAAAGTGTATCCAAGTCCCTTTTTTTTGTGTGTGAGCTAGATACCTCTTAGTTTTTAAAAAAAAAAAAACACAAGTATATATTAAATGTCAGTAATGTTCAGCTCAAGTGATAATGTTGATGTTTTTAGGCTAAACACATTCATTCATGTTCAAACCCAAAAGTCATTAATAACTTAATTATTTTTAGATAATAGTAGATAGAAACAACGCTTGTAATAAGTCCTATTGAAACCAATAAATAGAGGCCTGCTTGCCATCCACACTAGAATAAATGAAGTTTTCCAAAAAAACCTGCTAGTGGAGGAAGAACCTTTCGGTTGTGAATGTGAGTTTCAAATGGTATTTGTCACTTTGTCTGAAGAAAAAAAAATTAGATAATAGATATATCATTCAGCAATATAATTAATATATTGATCTAACTTCACATCCATTACTTTTTTCGGTCACTATTATAAACAAATACACTTTTTTCAAGTTAATTAAATAATTGAGGTATCTAATCTATGTTGTAAATCATACATAAATTATTCAACGAACATAAAAACATGATATTTGTTTATAATAGTGATTAGATAAAAGTGGTTTTTATAATGGAAGACTAAAACTTTAACTTTTTATTAATACCTCAGATAACCCTTGTAATTTGGGAGAGGTTTGAAAAAAAATCTATACTATATATAAAAAGTAGGGGGTTTTGGGTTGACTTTTTTTGTTATTTCAATTATACCCTTAAATAAATTTTTCTATAATAATGTTATATTGTTGGTGTTATTAAAAAGGATAAGAAATTTTGTTATATTTGTTATATTATTGTTGTCATTGAAACAGATAAATATGGTTTGTTGAGTTTGTTACATTTGTTATACTATTGTTGTCATTGAAAAGGATAAATATAGTTTATTAAGTTTGTTATGTTTAAAAGTCACAAATATCTATACTTATAATTTTAATCTTTATCAAAAAAGTTATAAAAAATATCATTTGTAGTTTACACGCAAAATTTCTATAAAATATTGTTGATAATCTACATGCGTTAATACAATAAAAAGAACGGAAAACAAACATAGATTTCACCATGTAATTTTTAATTATTCATATTTTACCCTCACCATGTTAATAAGATATGCAAATAAACTGTTTTTCTATATTTATGTCATAACAAATTGATTTTTTATTTGCAAAATGGCAATTAAGCCTATAAAATTAAGAAGATTATGAGTTTAACTGAGGTTAATTATGATATTTTGTTGGATATTTTTTTTATAGTATAGTAGCTACAATAGACATCAAGGAGATGTTAGTGATCCGGTTGGACCGAAGAAGATTGTTTGTTGGATGATATCCACTGTGTAGAGGGATTGAGCTTTACGTCGTCCGTCGGGGTCCGCCGCGAGTCCATCTTCATCGGAGGGAGGTGGTGTACATGCACGTGTCGGACGTCTAAGTCAGTGAGGAGTTCAAGAGAAAGTATGGCTAAAATAAGGGTCCGAAGTGTGATACTCGACCCAAAGCTAAGCATAAGTATATATAGTGGATAAATATGATTTTGGTTGTCAAGCCTTCACGTGAAAAATTGTCCCTAAGGGGACAGGTGTGACCATCTGGGTGGTCATGTGGCATTACATCCAGATTGGACATCACAATTTGTTGGTCCATACTATAATTCAGTGAAATTTAGGATGTGTTTATTGTATAATGTCACCTGTTTTCTAATCTCAAGTCAGACCCGAGGCTAACTCAGTTGACCCTTAGGCTAGTCTGGAACATATATAAATTCATTATTCTTCATGGTGAACACCTGATGACAGTCCGTCATTTCACATTTTTAGAGTCTTTTTATGATATTTTTGAGTTCACAAGCAAGCTTAAGCAGTAAGAAAAGCAAGAAAGACTGAAGAAAGGGAAACGTGTCACGATTACTGAAAAACGTGTCATGATTTGGAAACGTGTCACAGTGGCAAAAACGTGACACAATTATGGAAACCCTAATTTGGGTGGTTTATTACACAAGGCATAAACGTGTCACGATTTACTTAAATTGTGCCACGATTTTAGGAGCAACTGTTACCTATTTAAGCTGAAGACTATTATGAAAACAAGGGTTACGAATTCTGGAGAGAGAAAGTGAGATTTACAGACCTAGACACTAAAGAACGGGGCGATTTCCTCCATTCTTTATTGGTTTATGTATGTTTTAATTCTTTCATTAATTATGTTATTTGTAAACTCAATTATGAGTAACTAAATCTCTTAGAGATTAGGTCTGAGATGATTCTTTGTAACCCTAATTGAACCATGTTGCTGTGAAACTCTATTTATTGTGAATGACAATCTAGTTT
>Ga0315914_1007928_pt1 | contig 14454 bp, 7 predicted proteins | sample MpolenodulesMG_FD_203920 | JGI IMG/M metagenome (GOLD analysis project Ga0315914, IMG submission 203920) | Medicago polymorpha root nodule microbial communities from Los Angeles, California, United States - elongated nodules | ecosystem: Host-associated > Plants > Roots > Nodule | place: USA...
CGTTTTTCAGGGGGAACAACGTTTGGCCAGTGCGCATCCCTCTACCACAAGCCGGATTAGTCGCCCACCTTTGGTGGGTCGGAAACCGGTGCAAAAGCCAAAAAAAAAAAGAATTAATCATAAATACAAAATCAATATCATCCAAACATGTCAACATTAATTTTATGTATCTGGTTGACTCTACCCATGAAGTTAAACACAACTTAGATTACAAGAAGGCTAAACTAATGACATTTATTAATACAACTAATTAGAATGTTGTTAAAAAATTTCTACTAGTCTTAACTCAACCGACAAAAGTACCGAAACTATTAAGACGGATGTCGTGACCAGGGTTCAAACCCCAACCTCTCTACTTGTAACTGTGAGTTTCAATCATTATTTTTTTCTATTAAGAAAATGTTGTTATATTTTTGTGTTTAGTCGTCTCGTAAAGCTAATTTGATATAGAGGAGTTGTGAACAATAAACCCTATCAACAAGCATTTGACGCACAAAAATCATTTTACACGGTACGAAAAGACGGGCACTCACATGCCCGTTTTTCTGCTCTTTTGAAAACTATGAACGGTGTTTTTTTTTTTTTTTTTTATGAAATTTTGATTTTGATTTTGATTAAAACTAAAAGTATAAATGTTTGTTGCTTTCAAGTGATAACAAACCAAACTAACCTTGATTATCTATTTCAATGACACCAATAATATAAAAAAAGATATAATCTAAATTCTTTTTTTTAATGACACCAACAACAATCTTTATGATAGAAATAATGATTTGGAATTCTGTGGTTTGGTCTATCTGGTCTGTTCGCAATGAGATGGTGTTCTCTAGAAGGATAATAGATGTAAAGAAATTGGTAGTATCCCTTGGTGGGATAGTAGGTTTAAGCGAGGTCCTAGATTTGTTATAACTTCTATGTCAATGCTCTTGAGATAGTAGGCTTGTTCCATCTTCCGTAAAAGTTAGCTTTTTTATGGTGGGTTTCTAGGCGGTGTTTTTTGTGAGTGTGAGGTACCCTTACCTTTTTCTTCAGTTACTGGGGGTTATTTTTATTTTATGTGGTGGTTTCATTTTCTTTTCTCTTCACTGGGTGTTTGTGGGGTGTTCTTATTTCTTTTTGTTGGTGATAATTGAAATTTTTTACAGTTTATTAAATTGCACTTATCTCTCACATTCTATGACAAATTGAGTGATTGCATGGTATGTAGTGTTTAATTAGTGACTATTTTGAAATTTATAGTTTCTAATTAGTTTTCAATCTTTTTGAACTAGTAATGCTCTTTATGGATGGTTTATGGAACATGTTAAGGATTTTCTCTGGAGATACAAGAAGATACAGTGTGGAAAAGGAGTTTGGCGATGTATGAAGATACAGCGCTAGGAAAGATGTCTGAAGATGTATCAGTCTGTGTCGTCCATGAAGGTCCTACAATTGTTCGAACTCATGAGGCCAATGTCTATCATAGCTTAAGGGATAAGTTCAATGAGCTGGCTCCAACCATTACAGTATGAGGAATAAAGGAATATGATATGTACTCACACTATAAGATAAGTACACCTCGTTTAGGAAATGACTAAAGGGTACTACTTGTAGTGGTTGGTCTTATACTATAAAAGGACAACAAGATGACAGTACCAAGGGTCCAAATTTGCGTAGTTAAATGAACAGTCGATTTCCAATTAGGGTTAGAGGCCACTAGAGTTCTCACTCGATCTCATCTTCATAGATGAGCATGCATGCTAGTTCTTAGTGAATTAGAGTTTGGATCAGTTTAGTCATGCTTAAAGCTCGCCTCTTTCCTTATTGGAGTGTGTAATCTGTTCATAACTCTTCATTTTCTATTAATTTAACTTATTCATTTTTTTCATTTATGTCTTCTTCCATCTTCTTTTTTGTGGTTAAACTCGTCATAAGCTAAACCCATTTTAGTGGATTAGACCTAATGAGGTTATGATTATATTTGCTTATGATTTTAAGAGATATAGCTTCAGGCTTCTTTTAAACAAACTATGTTAACAATAATCTTTGAATGTAAAACTTGATCACTTTTATTTTTATTGCCGAGTTCCTTGAGACTAAAAGGAGATAAGAATGGAAATGTTTGTTTAATATGAGTTAACTCACTAAGTACCAAAAGGAGATAAGAAGAAGAAAGTTTGTTTGAACTGAACCAGATCTTGGAAAGGCATAAGATGTGCCAAGATCTATCTAGGACTGTTGTCATAGGCCACAACTCAACCTCTCTCTTGATGGAGGGCTAGGGATGTCCTAACCTAGTAATGTTGCATGTTAAGTACTATGATTGAACCCTGAAAGGTGCGTCTTCACATGCTTAACATGATGGATGAGTCGAAAGACCCCCAAGGACATCATATTGCCAAGAAGCCATAGAAAATTATCTCTCTATATCATACAAAATATCTACCTATAAATACCCTTCATTGCTTTTATATACTTCATTTCAAAACTTATCTTCTTCCATTCCCGTTTTTACTATTTTAGGGCGGTCAAGATGTCATGGTTTCACTTCATACAAAAGGTCAACCGAGATCTTCATGTCATTATGGATTATTCATATTAGTTTCAACCTTCTCCTGTTCCCCGATTTTTTGTTCCCAAATTTTTCAGAGGGTGTGCGAGATGGATGACAAACCTTCTCCCACCATTTTCTTGAACTACAAATTTAGCTTCAGTTTCTAAACATTTTGTATTATATAACATTATGTTAATTCAAATGTATTATGGAATTCTAGTCAATTAACATGTGTTGAATTATTAAATTTTGTTGTCAATTTTAAATTATGCCATTTTAAATTATGTCATTTTAATAAATTAAGTCGAACTAATCAAAACGGTAAATGCAGTTTGAATTTTATAATCTGAAAAAATATCAAATACGCTTCAAATTATAAAATCCTATTAAGGGTAAAATGGTCAGCTGAACCAATATGGGTTTCAGAACAATGTCTCTAAGTTTTTGATGATAACAATGTATATAAGAGCAATTGGATACTTTAAAGTTTGTTCAGGTGTGCAGGTCTATAAAATTAAAATATGATTATGAAGTCAACATTCTGACCCTGAAACACACTACTCTAAACAAAGAAGAGAGACTCTGATGCTCAAGAAAAGGTCTGCTGACAAAGCTGTGATATGAAGATGGTCAACAAAAAGTCAAAGTTCTAATCAAATGTGCATCAAGTTATGTAGCCAAGCTCTGACATGAAGACAAAGCTCTAAAGGATCAAGTCAATGGTCAATACTCTGAAGATCATCTGATCAGTTTTGTCTTTTTCCAAAGGAACGTCACAATCCATGATATCTCCATGACCAATAGTATGTTTTGTCCTTGGTGAATTAAAAGAAGACATGTTGCAGAAACGGAAAGACTTTTGTGAAAGACAAAGTGGATGCAACAGATACATCCCAGTCGCGTCATTTTTTGGGGATCAAGGCTATTTGGTTAGCGTTTGACTCACTAATTTATTTTATGACTGAACATTTAAGTTTTTTAAGAAAAGGGGGAAAAAGATAAAGGGAAGGTATTAGCACCCTTTATGTCCGTAGTATCCTACGCGAACCTCTTGATTTTATTTAACGTTTTGTGTTATAAACTTGCTTGCTAAAAAAGGAGTTAAAGTGATGAAAAGGAGTTAAACTTTTGCATTTTATCATTTTTATGTTTATTAGATTAGGCTGCATATTTATCACTCATTTATTTGTGCATATTTATTTTTATGTCATTTATTTTACAGCAGGATTTAGAGTGTATATTAGGCTTTAATGTAAATTACTCATGCATCTTTAGTCTAGGTTTATCATCGTGCATATTTATTTTCCGCAGACCATAGAATGTATCGTAGGCCGATGTAAATCATAAATAAAAAGTGTGCGTGTGTGGGTGTATACCTTTTATTTTCTTTCTAGTTTAGGTTAAAGGTTTTTGTGGTGATCCAACGTCACTACAAAGTACCTGCGCTTTTATTTTCTCGCTCCGATAGTTGTAGCTTTATTAATGCAAACAAACCACAAAATCACAAAAAAATCTTTTCCACAATAAACCTTGATTCAAAAAATCAACTGACTCTTTTATTTTATTCTTTCATAAATGAAAATTGCAATCAACTTTAAGTCTTTACTTCTTTTCATCACTTTAACTCCTTTTTTAGCAAGCAAGTTTATAGCACAAAACGTTAAATAAAATCAAGAGGTTTCCGTAGGATACTACAGACATAAAGGGTGCTAATATCATCCCTTTATGTAAAGATTTAGGGTTCGGGGGTTAGTTACGTCATTTTTTGGAAATCAATGCTATTTGGTTAGTGTTTGACTCACTAATTTATTTCACGATTGAACATTTAAATTTTTTAAGAAAAAGGGGGAAAAAGTTTAAACTACCCCATATTGAAAAGATTTAGGGTTCGGGGGTTAGTTATAAAGGGAAGGTATTAACACCCTTTATGTCCGTAGTATCTACGGGAACCTCTCTTGATTTTATTTAACGTTTTGGAAGGATGAGTGTCATTTGCCTATGTACCCGTGAGGGATCAAAACCTCGTAGTTCGAGGTAGAAATTGACGTTTGATTTATTTTTGTGTTTTTTATTAGTTTTGAAAAAAAGTTTTAAAATGAAAAGGCAAATGGAAAAATAAGCTGGTTTGTATTTTTTATGTTAAAAGAAAATGACTTAAAGTAATTTAAAGTTGATTGCAATTTTGTTTTACGAAAGAATAAAATAAAAGGGTCACTTGGTTTTTTGAATCAAGGTTTATTGTAAAAAAGATTTTTTTTGTGATTTTGTGGTTTGTTTGCATTAATTTAAAGCTACAACTATCGGAGCGAGAAAAATAAAAGCGTAGTACTTTGTAGTAACGTTGAATCACCACAAAAACCTTTAACCGTAGCTACTTTGTAGTAACGTTGAATCACCACAAAAACCTTTAACCTATACTAGAAAGAAAATAAAAGGCATACACACACCCACACACGCACACTTTTTGTTTATGGTTTACATCGGCCTAGGATACATTCTATGGTTTGCGGGAAATAAATAATGGAAAAATAAATATGCACGATGATAAACCTAGACTAAAGATGCATGAGTAATTTACATATGCACAAATAAATGAGTGATAAATATGCAGCCTAATCTAATAAACATAAAAATGATAAAATGCCAAAGTGATAAAATGTGCAAGAGAAATTAAAATGCATGAAAAAGAAATTAGAAAAAGGGAGATGCAAAGAGGCCACCAGTTCTCGGAATCTCTTTAACTTTGGAGAGCACCCAATTTGTACGTCACGGCAGTGATGATTGAATTAAACAATGGAAACTGAAATCAAAGGAAAACAGCCACGCAGTAGTAGTAATACATTCACAACAATTTGAATCAAATGGCACTGCAGGTAATTTTAAGTAATGGATACTTAATTTAACAGCTGCAAATTTAATCACAGTAGAAGCAATTGAAACTATAGAAAATATATTGGCAGAAGTAATAATCATATCATATTCATATAAATAAAAGAAGAACAATAATGGAACAGGAACTATTGAAAGCACCGTAACAATAATGGAAATTGAAAGCACCGTAACAATGGAATTGAAAGCAACACAACAATGGAATTAAAGAAATAATAATAAAAAAAACTAGAACTCGTTAATTGAATTCCAACACGTAGCAGCAACTTGAGAATAACATAATATAGTAGCAATGGTAATAGAATTTATAAAGTAGTAGTCGCAAGTAAAAGAAAATAACATGGATGGATTGGAATTGAAAACCGGAATTAGAATTGGAAAGCGGCGGTGCAAGATAATACGGCAATTGAAAATTGTGGAGAAACTAGTGTTTTGAAACTATCATGTAAATTACGGTAGCTAGGTTTTTTTTGGAATATTTGTGTGTGAAAAATTGTGTTGTTGGGTAAAATTGTGTGTCAACTGTGTTGTTTGTTGTTGCAGGTTGCTCTTGGGATTAGGGTTTGTTTAAAAGAAATTGTATGCCTTGATTTGGGGAGGAGGAAAACGCGTTTGTTACCAATTGCATTTTTTTGGATTTGGAATGTTTTGAGACTTATCATCTAATAATATAAATTAAGAAAAAGATAAATACAAATAGTTTTTGGATTTGGACTGTTTTGGGACTTATCATTGGACAAAATAACAAGAATAAAAAATAAAAAAAGAATGAGATAAAGACTAAAAAAATAAGGATTTTTGACAACAATTAGAATTAATTAAAAACTTAAATAAAAGATGAAAATAAAAATTGAGGAAATAAAGGTAAAAATAAAGAGAGAAGAGGGTCCGACTCGGAACAAAAAATGAGGTATTTTAAAATACCTCTCTGCCGAAATTTTTACTGAAAAGTCAAAGACTTAATCAGGGTTAAACCGCGTATGAATGTGGGTTCTTAGTCAAAAATTGGGGTATGACAATCCCAAATAAGCAAAGGATTTTCGAAGTATTGTTCAACAAAATTATCCTTAAGAGGCAATGATTTGAAATCTGAAGAAAACTTCTCAAGGGAACTTTATGCACAAACACTCTCTTTAAACAATGACTCTATTCAAATCTCCTATAAAAAGACATTAAGTGTTTGAAGAAAGATATAGAACTTCATGTTTTCAACTATGCTAAAACTCTGATCAATTTTCTAGCGCGAAAACACTTAGAATTTTTTTTACAAACTCTCATTTTAGAATTTCTTATGTGTTTAGAAAAGCTCTTTAGTTGCAAATTGTTTGTGTTGTGCTTAATTAAGTTTACAATTATTTGAGTTTGAAGTGTAAACAAGAACAATAAATTTTTGTAAATTCTTAATCATGTTGCATTATAGGAAGTCCTCAAAGAGACGTAGGAAATCTTAGACTGTGTGTCTAAGTGCTTTGTAATCAAGTTTGATTATAGTGGAAAAATCTCTCAGGTAGGAAGTGACTAAACGAAATTCCGAATTGTGCGATGGACCAGGATAAAGTGCTGATTTTTCTCTTCCTCTGTTGCTTTCTTTTCCTGCCTCTAATATGTTTTAACTTAGAAAAGATTTTCAGAAAAAGGCAACACAACCCTTCTTTTGTTTTTCTCACATTCAAGGTCAAATCAGATGGAGCACGAAAAAGACAGGGTGAGAAAAGAAATTCTCAAATTACACAGGCTTAGACTCAACTCAACCAAGGCTTGAAAATTATTAGAGCCCACCATCAATTAGCTTGCCTGATCCAATCCGTTGGCTCAAATATTTTTAAAATAAGTGTCATTTGATTTTCTCTATGAACTTACTAATCATTTCAATAAACCACTATAAATTTTAATATTTTAGTTTTGGTCCTAATCGTATTTAATTAGTGATGTCACATGTGATTAGTGATGTGGCACAAACTATCTGGAAAAGACACGTTGACTCAACAAATTCCACCTAAAATGACAATTTTGCCATAAATTAAATTAATTTGTATCGTCAATTCGGTTTAGGGTACATTTGGTAGATAAGACAAGAGAAGCAATGATAAACTATCGCATCTCAATCTGGTGTTTGATGAATACATATTTCATACAATGTTTGCATACTTGCTTTTATCTACTCTCATGTCTAAATTCCAAATAACTATAGTATATTTGAAATACTTTGGCATCAGAAACATTACAAGCAAAGCAACACTTAGAATTCTCATAAAAAAAGTGGCAACACTTAGAATGTGTTTGGTTGAGTGGTGGATAATGTCACTAGAATTTAGATTTCTCTCATCATAAATTCTAGAAGCTCAAATGTGTAGCTTCTGATCCACCATTACTTCTCTGATAGAATTTGGGATCTACTTATGAAAGGCCAACATCTGCTAGTACTCATTTCATGCCTGCATTGCATCCAAAAATTTATTTACTGACGATCACAAGCATGTGAAAATACACACCAAAATGAAATTTGTTTGTTACTATTGGATAACTATCTATGAATAACTATCTATGAAGCATCGACACTAAGACTGACACACCAACACCGATAATAATTTTTAAAAATGACATAAATCAGTATTATCATAAGTGTCAATTTCAAACATCAATGCATATCTCACATCGAGACTCACCTAATCGAAAGAGTGTATTTCCTTCGTAGATAACTATAGATACTAATTTTAGATATTAAATCATATATCTCTGTCTTTATATGCAAGACTTTTATGAAATTTGTTTCTTACTTTTATATAACAATCATTTCAAACTCTTTTCTGCATTAAATATTTTTCACCAAAATAACATTAAATTGTGCCGTCATCTATCTCAGGTGAGGATTGAAAAAATAAGTAACAAATTTTAATACAGGGTCATTATAAACATAAGTTTTTTAGGCAAACTATAAACATAATTAATGAAATGTAAGTTTGAGATAATAAACTCCAATGACTATAAATGTAATTTTAAAAACATAATATCATTGTTTTTTTTTTAGGAAAAAAATAATATCATTGTTGATGAGCTTAATGTTACAAACCAAATCAATTAAGTTTATTAAATTATGAATTTGTTAGAGATCTTACCGATATCACACTCTCCACGCATATAAATTTTTAAACACACACTTTTTTTTATGGGTTAAAACTCACATGAATTCTACTAAATCATATGAATCTTATATAAATTTGATAATATGAATTTTGATGGATGGAAAAATTGTGTTGAAAAATATCATTCAAAAGGTGTTTAGAGGCCTTATTTCACTATTGTATACTAACATATCATGTAAGGACAAATGATTAATTTTTAATCTTTTTTACTCAAAATGAATTAATTGATAAAGCATAATCCAGCTAACACAAATTTAGTTATTCATGGTTTGTCAGATACTTCTCTTTTTGTTCATAGATTAATTAACAACAATTTTGTGCCTAATCAGAAAAGTGTCAGACAAAACAGAACCTAACAAACAAACAAAACTGTAGCTCCTTTTTCTTTATCGACCAACATGAACTGCACGCCTTGAAAATTTGACTTGATTTATATAAAGTTCTAAAAAGAAACGCCACAATATACTCCTATTACTTTATCAATTTGGTGGTGTCTTTCCTTTTAAGGCTAGCTTTAACCTCTGTCACATGTTTAGTTGTTTACATTCACTTATCAATCACCATTGGCCTACTACAATGTTAAAGTAATGCCAATTAGTGCCATTTGAAATAAGGTGTTTATTAGCTGGAAACTATTTTCATAAATCATCTTTTTGAAAGTTTATGAAAATAATTTAAAAACAACTTGTAAACGTGTCATAGATTGTTTTATAAGTTCACTCAAAAAGTCTCACAAGAGCTTATGACTCATGTCGGTAGATAAGTACGAAAAATCAATCCAAACTGACCTAAAATGTAAATGACCATTGATGATCTACATTGAGCTAAAAAAAATTGATGAAGCAACCACGGATAGTCACAAATTAAAACATTTCCATCATTCTTAACAAAGTCGCGTCTTAGTGAATTCAAACAATATTAAGTATAGAGTATGTCATTAGATTTTATTGAAATATGAAATCAGTTCATATTATTGATAATCCAAGACCAAAAACTAAAGTGGAATATGATTAGCCAGGATCTCCTTTGTTAGAATATGAGTTGTGTATTTGTTTGTCGTCTAACAAAACTTTTAACATATTTTGAAAAAGAAAAAGAAAAAAAAGTATATCCTTATAGGCTTCTTAATTACCATGCCAAAGTCTAAAACTTACAATAGAGTATGCTAAACATTATAAACTCATTCAACAATTTAAAAAAAAAATTACTTATAATTATATGGTAATTAAGAAACATACCTGCTATTACTCCTGCTGCTGCAACTACTAGTTCTGCTACTACCATATCTTTTGATGCTACCATTCATGCTAGATACACCACTATGATCACTTTGATCACCCCCACATTCTGAACCACTACTACCCAGTTTCTTCTTCCACCAATCCTTACTAACAGATCCATCAGAAACAGATGCTCTTGGTGAAACCTTTGAATTACTACTACTTTTATTATTAACCAATAACTCTTTCTTCTTATCATGTTTCTTAGATGATCCCAAAGAAATTGGAAAAACCATTTTCAAATAAAGCCCTCCACTATCAATATTCTTCTTATTCATATTTCTACTACCACTATTTCCTTCTCTTTTTCGTGTGTTTTTGTTGCTCAAATTCCTCTCTTTTACCTTGTTATTTTCTTCAACATGATGTTCCTCAACAAGATCTTTCAAAGTAAGTTCATAGCTTGATTCTGGCATGTTCTTAACCATTTCCATTAACTCTCTTTGACCTCTTTCAATGGCTTGTGTCTTTGATTCAGGTGAAAGACATCTATAGTTGTTGCTTTTACTCTTTGTTGTCCATAAAGGTGGAGAACACATACCAGATTCATCTTCAACATGTTGATCATCATGATGAAAATTGTTGTAGTTTTTTGTGTGAGTTTTTTGTTGTATTCTATCATCAGAAACTGGAAAAGAAATTGTAGGTTGGTAATGGAATCTTCGTGGATCAAGCATTTTTGTTATATTATATTTTATAACATATGTTTTTTTTGGGTACAAAGAGTAAGAGAAATTAATATGAGTAAGATTTTTGTGTTAGGTTTTGAAAGATTTTGAAAGAGGGTGAAGGGTTAATATTATTTATTTTAATATATAGTATAGTATCTTCACAACCACTACAACACATTGAAAGGTGACAAAGAAGCTTTTTAAATTTCTTGGTGACTAAGTTTTTTTAAAGAAAGAATTGGATTGAGTGATTGGTGAGAGTGAGAGAGCGTTCAAAAAAGTCTATGGATTCTAGAGAGAATGCCACATGGGTCCAATTCCTTCCTCATTTTTCGATTTTTTGTCTCTCATAATTTTTCAATTGAATACGTGTTACTTTGTCTTTTCTTTCTTTTAATATTTGTTATCCAATTACAAGGAGAAAACACAGTAACCAATGACTGTTTCTCGAGGTTGTCCTTGGTAATTTTGGTGATTAAAATATATACTTAAACAATAAAAGTAATAGTACTACTTTGGGTTAATTACATTCATTCATAGTAACATAGAAAACAATCACATATAATCGATGCCAACATAATTTGCAAAATGTTAATTGTTAACTATAATTTAGACATATCACTTAATTTCCACATCAGAATATCATTTGAATTATTATTTACTAAAAGCCCTTATATTCTATAGAAAAAAAATCTCTAATCCTTTTTCATCATCGAACTTTCAAAAGAGAGGATTTACATTTAAAATCTAGAAGAATGTACAAGGCTTTTTCTAATGGTTTATTTCATCATTGCACACACCGTTTTCTTTGATTCCTTTTTTATCATTTTAGTTGATTTGGAGTTTATCCATTTTTCTCATTTACTTCTCTCAATGGAGGTTCATCAAAATCCTAAAAGTGTGTTTGGATGAAGTAAATTTTAAATTCTAGACAATTCAAATAATTCAATTAAATTGTCTTCATTTTTAAATATTATTGTTTGAATGTAGTTGTAAAAAATTTCATTGTCATCATTTTTGGAGAACTTTTATAAATTTAAATATTTTGGGCCAAATATGAAAATTAAAATTAGGGGTCAATTTACAAATTCGAAAATTTCAAGGGTCAATTTATAATTTTCAAAAAATTGAGGGGTCAATTTGTAATTTCCAAAAAAAGGGTCAATTTGCAATTTTTAGAAATTTATTGGGGTCAATTTGAAAAATTTGGAAAAATTTAAAGACCGTAATGTAAAATTTGAAAAATTATAAGAATGAAAAAATATGAAATTCTTAAGTTTTAGGTGTCATTTGAAATTCTTTAAATTAACTTGAACAAAATACTTTATAAATTGGATTGTTTTGAAAATTCTTCAAATCATCATTCAAACAATTAAATTCACCTAAATGTATTTGAATTCCTTCAAAATATTGCATTACCTAAAAACATTTCACATCCAAACACACTCTTAAATATTTTTTTTTTAAATTGTCAATTTCATTCACCCATTCAAATGAAGTTCCTTTTATAGAAGTTGACAGATATTCGTTTAAAATATAATCGTTGAGACAACATACATATACATAAAGTGATTGTATAAATATAATTGTTCGAGATAATACAATTTGCAGGAAACCTTACAACATGTACTGTCTCATTATTTTGGTGGGCTTATTTGACTTATTTAAAACTATACTGGTTCATTATATTTGCAGTTGAAATTTTTTTATGAGCTCTACAGTGGTGGGATATTCAGATGCCTATGGCGTCTAATCCTGAAGGATGGATTGATATATTGCTGGTATTGGATGACTGGTTGGAACAAAAGCTGTCGTTTTGGTCCCTCATATGTAGCTAATAATGTTGATACAGTATGAAGATGGAATAATAACCCGATGCATGAGATGAATGACATACCTTGGTACGTTTAGAAGTTTTGGATAGTTTAAATCATGAATTGAGTTATTTTCTTTGAGTAGTTTATGAAAGTTCAAGCTAGAAGTTTTGCTTATATTTTAAATATGTTTATGGTTCTTATCAATATGTCAATTTTCCGTTTAAATTTTTATAAAATTTCTTCGACTTTTAATCTCCAAAAGTTTTTTATCTTCAACTTTTGATCACTCTTTTTAAGTAAACTCATATGTAAAATTCATATTTTTGAGTAAAATTTTACATAAACATTTATAATATTATAAGAATCTCTCCTTAAAAAAATAGAATTTTATAAGAAAAGATGAATTAAATGAATTTTTATATTTTTTCGGTTAAAAATTCAATATTTAATTTATATTTTGTTAAATTTTTTTATTTTTTTTCGAGAGAGTTTTACAATATTCTACATATTTATGAACATTTTCATTAAAAAATACAAAATTGGCATGAATATGTAAATCGTCCCTATAAGTTCGCATGTTTTTAGTTTTTGTCCCTGTATTTTTTTTGTTATAAGACAACCCCTATAAGTGATAAACATTTTGCTTTTGGTCCATGCCGTCATAATCTGTTACAAAAACACATATGTGGCAAACGACAGCTGACGTGGTGACGTGTGACGTGGCAAATGAAGTTTATGTGTCGTTCCTCAATGCTGAGTCAGAAAGTTAGAGGGACCAAAACCAAAAAACAAAATTCGCATAGGGACCAAAACCAAAAAATGAGAAGACAACAAATCCATTAAAAAAATTAAAAAATCCAAAAAATTCTTCATCCTTTTCTTTCTATTTCTTCTTCATCATCTTTAACACTACCCTCATCAACATTCATAAAAATCCAGAAAAAAATTCCAAAAACAAACAACCTTCAACAACATCATTGTCATCTATAATCACTACGCCACCATCAACAACAACACCTATTCTCATCATCAAAATTATTCAAAAAGTAAACATACATAAAATCATTCAAGAAGACCTCTTTAATCCAACACCTAACTTTCCCTAGATGAATCAAAAGCCCCATAGCAGTAGCCCACATAAGAAGCCATAACAACGAATACCTAGAAATTGCACCATATTGAAGATCTCCTTCCAAGTTTCCAGATCCAAAAATGTTATACTCATTAGAAAACCTGGTCCACTGAATAATCGTAGTTTCTTCCATGAAAACGCTGGAATTAGTACTCAAGAGTCCACGTCAGCTTCGTAGGCTTCTTCGTCGGTTCCAACAACAACAACCTTTTCAGATGAATCGTAAGCGGTTTATTCTTCTTGTTGTTCTAACAGAGGTTGTTGTTGTTGTTGGTGAGACATGGTGGTGGATAATGATTGGCGTTGTGGTTACCCTTGTGTGTTGTGTTTTAAGAGGTTGTAAAAAGAGAGGTTTGAAAATTGGAACTAGTCATTGTCGAGTGTGGAGTTTTGAGTTAAGTAAATAGCACATCTAAATTGAAACACTACTACACTATGTTTTGTTTTCTGTACTTTGGTTCTGGTTTACCGATGAAAGAATAATATTGTAAATTAATTAGGGTTATAAATCACTGCTACAGAAATGATTTTTTACATCAGTTGGAAATGATTTTTCACATCAGTTTGCAACAGATGTAAGGTGATATGATGTGGTAAGTCCACATCCTTTCACATCAGGTTGCAGCTGATGTGAAATCTTGAATTTCTACATCAGGTCTGCTTCCACTGTTGTAATAGACGAACTTTGCAATTTAAACACTGAAGTGAAATATGTATATTTCACATCAGTTTTCAAAACCACTGTAGTGAAATAATTTTTTTTCTTTTCTAAATATTTGTTTTAAATGGCTTATCAAATAAGCTTGACACCTACTCTTTTCTTTTATATTAATAAAATGAAAACAAATTATGAATAATTTTAATGCCAAAAAAAAGTTATATTATCTAATTGGATATTACATAATCAATCCTCAATTTTCCACGTCAATATTTCAATCTATAAAAGAGGCATATGGATACAATATAGCTAGGAATATTCCAATAAAACA
>Ga0315914_1007930_pt1 | contig 14449 bp, 4 predicted proteins | sample MpolenodulesMG_FD_203920 | JGI IMG/M metagenome (GOLD analysis project Ga0315914, IMG submission 203920) | Medicago polymorpha root nodule microbial communities from Los Angeles, California, United States - elongated nodules | ecosystem: Host-associated > Plants > Roots > Nodule | place: USA...
ACGATGGTGGGAAGAATGACGAATCTAGAATGTTGTGGTACGAAAATGTACGAAGAGGATTTGTTGAGTTAGATCTGAGACGCCATTGAAGAGTGCTTGAAGAGAGAGAGAGAGAGAGAGAGAGAGGATAAGGAGTTTGTGTTGTGATTGTACTTGTAAACGCATACACACACGGTGGTGAGGTTAGAAAGTAACTATGGTTAAATAGGTGTTGTCGTGTGGTGTGAGGGAAGGGGATTCTGTGATTGGTGATTGTGGTGGATATGACTCATGAGTGAGTTTGAGCCGTTAGATTATTTGTTGAACATTTGGGAGGAATGGACGGTGGGGATGTGGTGGTTTTGATGTGGTTTTATTATGAGTAGTGTAATCACCGTAATGTGTGTGGAAGAGAATCTTATGATTGTTATTACATGGTTTGATTTTATCTTTAGAGATGAATTGTGAGTGGGACTGCATCTTTTTTGGTAGGATTAAGGTTGTATTAGTAGTAATCCAGCAGAAAAGAAAGAAGAAGAAAGAAAAAAAAAAGATATTAGGACAGATATTTACCAGTAGTGTGTTCACACACAAAAATGTACTGGTATGGTACATTAGAAACTAAATATTATTATATTGCCTTGACAAAAATTCAAAACTAGTGCTAGAAGGTAATCCATTAAACAGCACAAACTTTTTTTTTTCTTTTGGTAAGTTATATATAATTCTTGTTTAATCTATCCCTTTGAAGGTCAGTCTTTCTGTCTGGCATCTACTTCGTGTATTCCTATAACAGATAACTTAACTAAAAGATGTGTTCTTCAGCATAATGTGCAACAATGTGCGGGTGGTTGCGGCAACGTGGAGGATATAAACCATCTTTTTATATTCCGTGATTTTTTTGGGAAATTTGGCATGGGATTCTAGTTGGTTGTGTTTCACGACGGTGCATCCCGCACATGTAGAGCGTCATTTAACTCAATTTGGAGCTCTAGGTTGGTTTCCTAAAAGTATCATCTCAGCTCTTCATCTCATTTGGCAATCTTATGTATGAGTGATTTGCTAAGAAAGAAATTCTCGGGTGTTTTTAATCAAAAGGAGGAATCGTTACAACATTTGCTTGACAAAATCAAGATTCAATTTTATTGGTGGTTAAAAGAAAATCACATTAATTTTCCTTTAAACTATCATTATTGGTGGCCTAACCATTTAGGGTGCGTTTGATTTGTTAAAAAATGAAGGACATGACAGAACAACTCCAGTTGTTCAGTGTTTGATTTGTAAAACTGTTTCAGGGACAGGACAAACTGGAGGCAAGGGACATGACAAAATCTGAAATTTTTGTCCCTCACCAAACCACAACACAACTTTTTGTCCCACGTACAAGTTGTCTAAAACACCAAAATAGCATTTCGTCCCTCAAAAATCATATACAACAAAAAATTATTCAGTACCATAAAAAAATTGTTATGTATTGTTCTGCCTTGTGTTGTGCTGTTCTACTTTGTATTGTTCTGTACAGTACTTAATGTTTTGCAAACCAAACGCACCCTTAGCTTGTTTGGGGATCATGTTGTAACCGAAGGAAAATCGAATTACATAAACAGGCAGTAGAATAAAATTTTCGATTTTCTTTCCTTGGATTATTATGAATTTGACATGATTAGTGAGTAGTATGTTACCTCTCTAGTGCAGAAAAGAGAATCTCGATCACATCAAAGCAAAGAGCAAAGTCTCTACTAGTCCACACGAACCGCGCTCCTCTGGTTCCCCGTGCTAGCCAAGCGATTAGAGTTTGGGAGAATTAGGGTTTCAGAAACGTGCAACCTCTGATTTCAGCACAAGGGTTCTATTTATAGAACTTCAAGTGTGTTCTGCAAGTCATAATTCACTATCGGTCTTCCGTAAGTCCATTAACTCGTTTAGCCTTTTGCTAACTGATTAGCGTTATTTGCTAAACGCACCCATCATGTGAGTCTTACTTATATTTCTCTTTTGGTCGTTCTTTTGAGTGTGACCCTATAGGTTCTGGTCACGTTGGCAATAATATTAAATCTAATATTTAATATTATAAAAAAATGAGCGGTATCTTTTTTTTTTGGTAGTGTAAAATGAGTGATATCTAGCAACACATAATTACTACCTAAGTGACAAGAATGTCAAATGATCTGACGAAACCTTTTCCATGATAATGTCCATGTGTACAATTACTTCTTTATCCTCGTCTATATTGATCACAAGGCATAGATTTTGTCACCCTTTGTATAGATAAATATTTATATTTCTTGATCCCAAAATATAATGAATAACGAATAAGTCTAATATCTCATATTGACTTAGTTCGGCATAGCCATACAATTTTACAGTCATATTTCACCAAGAGACCTAAAGATACATCTCTTGTTATGAATGATGGACAAATCTCATCTAGAACACTCATGTCCCTCAACATGTTTCGTCAAGTATCCATTAACCAACGTTATGGTCATCCTATTACAGACAACGTTTGAATGATAATAGAGCACTTGAGTCCATATTTAGGGATCATAGCGGTTTCAGGTCAAAGAGTGGTATACGCCATTATCATTGTCAGAATATCTTATGACACTTTCATAACATACTATGTAGTATTCTCACGGTGGGTCAATCCAGTATAAATACCACTCCTAATATGTATACCTATGTATAGACTTAATAACTCATATCCATGACCCATGAGATGTGGTCATCAGTCTACATATATAATAATCTCAGCACTTTATTATTATCCCAATTTATATTAAAGCTTGACTACGGATACATTTATGAATATCATTTTTTATGTTAATGTAATCTCATGATTAAGTCACATTTAATATACCATTACACGAACTATTTATTCTAGGGAGTTTATTAATATTGCTGCAAATATAATAAAGAGTAGCATATATCATTTAATAATAAAAGTCATGATACATATCGTAAGTTTAACATAAACTATTGGCATCCAGGGCTTACACCAACTGTAACTTATGATACATATCATAAGTTTTTTAGCTTCTTCTTTTTTTTTCTTCGAGCTTTTGATGTAAATGGGACACAATTTTCTTGAATAATGAGAATGGTCGGTTGAGGGTTAAGAGGATAAGAGAGTTTGATTTGACTTTGCTTGGTAAATGGCGTCGAAGAGTTTTGGAGGAAAGGGATTGTTGGTAGTATACAATGTTAATGGCCTATTATGGAGAGGAGGGGGTCGGGTCGGGGCGATGGCGAGTTGTGTTGTCATGCCTATTTGGTTCTTGTTGAAAAATCAACTACTCAATTAATGATTTGAACGTCAACATTGTAGATATGGAGGCTTGTGTATTCTGGTCACTTTGATTTTATTATATTATTTTAAACATTTTGCCACTATATGCTATTAACTTGAATGTTGTGGGTTTGTTTGCATATTTATTCTTTACATTTTTAACGACATTAAATGATATACTTTATCAATTTTTACGAAGAAATATCGTTTTATTTTTGTCAAAACAAATTAAGGAAAATATTCCATCAATTTAAAAAATTGAAAATTATGATCTCTTATTATGTTGGGGGAAAACAACAGTGCTCTCAAAAATCAAAATGTTGATAGATGAATGGATGAGTGAATTATGAGTGGGGGTAAATGGAAATGATGACAATATACACAGCCGTCCAATCCTATGTGACTGTTTTCATTCTAATTTCTGACAATGAGAGTATTTGTTTCCACAACAGTTATATCAAACTTATTAACTCACACAATCGGCCTATCTACCGTATAATGAATTGGATTGATCATAGCACCACTTCTAATCATCAATTCCATTATTTACCGTATGCTATGAGTAGAGTATGAATGAGCCAACTATCATATATATCTTTTTTTTTTTTGTTGCAAATTGTCATGTAATAAACTCCAAAGCTCTCGGACATCAATGGCATGTAAATGCTACGGTACATAAAATGATATTTGAAGAATTATTTGGTAACAACTTTTGTGACAACCTATCTTTTATCTCTTTTCATTGGTCAAAAACAATAGAGAGAAAAAGGAAGAGAGAGAATAAAAACATAATGTGAGTATGAGATAGAAGGTTGTACAAAAGTTGTCATAAAATAGATGTACAAATATCATTTCTCTATTTTTATAGAATTTTTTAGGTCAAATACTTCTCTGGGTCCTTTAAGTTTTAGGTTTGTTTCACATAGGTCCTTTAAGTTTCTAAGGTTTCAGATAGATCCTTTAAGTTTCGAGTTTGTTTCAGATAGGTCCTTTAAATTTATAAGGTTTCAGATAGATCCTTTAAGTTTCGAGTTTGTTTCAGATAGGTTCTTTCTATCAACCTCCGTTAAGCCAAAGTTAAAGGACAAGGACCTATCTGAAACAAACTCGAAACTTAAAGGACCTATCTGAAACCTTATAAACTTAAAGGATCGATCCGAAACAAACTCGAAACTTAAAGAACATATCTGAAACCTTAGAAACTTAAAAGATCTATCTGAAACAAACTTGAAACTTAAAGGACCTGGGGAAGTATTTGGCCGATTTTTTACTATGTCTTGCTAACCCGTGTCCCACTTCAAAGATTCCTTAAATAGAAATTTTATTTTGAAAATATATGTTTTGGTTGTTTAACCAATGCTCATGGAGTATTAGTTAACATTTTCTTTTTTATTATTTGGACACATGTCCAAAATTGCATGCACCAGAATAACATAATTTTTTTTAATATATCTAATTCTAGCTACTTAATTACTGTTTTGGATGAACCTATTTCAGGTTGGCCTAGTGGTAGACTTGAGATCTTAGAGTTTGTTCCTCTCAAAGTTTCAGGTTCCATTCCCTCTGATGTTAATTTTGGTGGGCTAAGTCTATATAGAGCTATGCTCTGGCTTTAAACGGAGTTCCAACAAGTGGACAATGAAATTGGTCCATTCAGATTAGTCGGTTCTTAGATCAGATACCGAGTTTTAAAAAAAAAATTACTGATTTGGGTGCCCAATTATCTCTTTTAAGAGAATCGCACACCAAAGAAAGAGTTTATAGTTTGTCTGGCAAACACAATAAACTAACATAGTTAATAGCTTATAAATTTATTAACTAAACAATATATGTTTGATAGATAACGATCATTTTCTCACAAGCTATGTCGATCTCTCACACACACATAATATGACAAAGACATATCGATCACTATGCACAAAATATATAACAATCATTTTCTCTTGAGCATAATAATAATAATATGATAAATGATAACTTGACATAAAATATAGGCTTAAATAGGTCTTTCATCCCTGCAAATATAGGCCATTTGAATTTTCGTCCTTGAAGTTACCAATCCCTCCATTTTGCCATTGCAAATATTGATCATTTGAAAAATGGTCCTAATTACATCTGATTAGTAACTTCAGGGACGAAAATTCAAATGACCTATATTTGCAGGGACGAAAAACCTATTTAAGCCAACCACCTCGCCCAATCATCACTTGCCACATGGGCACCATGTCGCTATTGACAGCCCAGCTCAACAAAAAAACTAATTAGGACCAAAAGTCAAATGATTAAATTTTGTAGTGGCAGATTGGAAGGATTAGTAACTTCAGGGACAAAAATTCAAATGGCCAATATTTGCAAGGACGAAAGACCTATTTAAGCGTAAAATATATAACACATACATGACACTGCATGTTATTTCACTTTACACAATACATCTATTTTTTTATTCTATTTCCTTTTCTTCTTTCTCCTTCAACTACATACCTCTCTCCCACCATGTCCTCTCTCTCACAACCCTCAGTTCATCCGACACCTGCCTCCCTCCGTCGGCCACTACCGTCGAAGACATGTCGGTTCCCTGCACAACATCTCCCGCGTGTCCCGTCAATCACCACCTCCTTGTCATCTCTCCTTGTTGTAACCGCCATGCCCCAACTGCAACAACACCATCACAATCGCCAACGTTCGCCATGAATTAGGACGTGTCTGGTGGCTGGATCCCGGTCGTCTTAGATTAGGTTGTTTTTTATCGTCCAAATTTGATTGTTACTTTGCTTTGGTCGTCTCATATCCAAAGTCTCTACTCCGATTCTATTTTCATGTCGGTCTGTGATATGAATTTAATCTTGCAGATATGTTTTTGTCACTGTTGTGTGGAGGAGGAAGAGGTGAAGGGAAGGTGGTGTTGGAGAGAAGAGGAGCAGTTAGAGAGAGAATGGGGAAATTACAATGAAAGGAGGAGAGAAAATGACAAAATAGCACTTCTAATTAAAGATGAAATGACACAATTACCCATGGTGATTGTATTGTGTTAAAAAAATGCGATCAATTATCATTTCTGTAATAATAGACATACATTAGTTGGACATAATAGATTGAACATAAAAGAGTCACAATTATGATATAAAACGAAAACAACCTGTTTTTATTTTTAGTAACTAAAATCAAAATTTGCTATATTTTTAGGGATAAATGAAACACCTTTCATTATTTAATGTTAAGGTTGTACTAACTTGTGCTCCATGGACACGTGTTAAAGATTTCTAAAAGAGAAATTTTGTATTGATAAAAACTATTTTTTTTGAATTTTAAAATAACGAATGTGCTGTTTTGTATTGATAAAAGACATGTATCCTTATTTCATTACAAAAAAAGAAGACATGTATCCTTATTTCTCAAGGTACATATTAGCATTTTACTTTATGTCAATATCTTATTTCATTCAATAAGAGAGTCTTAACAATTATAAATCGAGTTGAACTTAGAAGAAAGAAAATAATCAATGATCTTTGAACCCTTAGAAAAATATCTACACTCATTAACACTTTATTTTATCTCAAAGTTTATTCCTATCATATCTCGAAATATAATTACACTCATTTTTTTAAGGAATACACTCATATGGATGCACACCAAACATTTTTCATACTCATTAATTAGTAAAACAATATATAGAACCAGCTGAGTTGTCCTGCACGTATAACTCATTTTATTATGAACAATATATCGTGATTAAGATTTAAAGATACATTAATCAATTGAGATACTAGTAACTGATGGGTTTAATATTAAGCCCACGCTCGGTTCTCCGGGAATCTCTCTATCCCTCGAGTGGAACTGGCTTGGACTTTATTGTGTAGCGTTGTTTAAGGTACTCTTCCCATTATATTGATTTAACAAATGTTTCTGAAAAACAAATACTCTACACTAAAATACAAGTGAAATAGGGTCAACTCATATGAAATTCATTTCAGCAAATATTGCCATTAACTCTAAGAACCGATATCGAGAATATAAAGCTAAAATGTTTTTATATATATTTATTGCAAAAAGTATAATAAATACCTTTTAAAAGAAAAACATGTTGTTTTTGGATTTTCAAACTGTTGTATTTGAATTTCTAAATTCTATTATCCACCAAAGTTGTTACTAGGTTGAGTCACGATCATGTCGCTCTCTTTAAGACGTTTCGTGGCACTGTCCAAAATTGTTTAAGACGTTTCATGGCACTGCCCAAAATTGTGCAAAACAGACTATCAACCACGCCGCCTCCAGGATAAAACAAGCCCAGCTATAACTGTGCGGTTAACTACTGCACTGTAGAAAACCGTTCGAGATATACACCCTCAAATATGGTACTAAGATCACTTTTTAATACTGAAACCACATTAATATGGTATTTAATAATGAAACCACATTAATATGGTATTGTTACCACTCTGTTATGGTGCTGAGACCACTCAAATATGATGTTACCACCATTCTAACTTTAATTTCTCCAAAGTATCAATATGACACCACGACCACTCAAATATGGTGATATCACCATTTCCACTTTTTAATTTCTCCTCAGTTAAAATATTGAAAGAATATTTATATACCTTTAAGATCATTATTAATTCTGACGGGTCATTATTATTCCAAAAAAGGGACTATGATCTTAATAGTACTCTTTATTCAGAAGGGACTTATATTATCGAAGGGACTATGTTTTTAAGACACTATGGTCTTAAAAACACTCTTAATTCCGAAGGGACAGAAAAAAGGAGATGAAGAGAAGAAAGACTCATCAACACAAGTCAAGAAAGGGAGAAGAGAGAAAGAGTTCCCGACAACTCAATGAAACTCTTTGGTGTGATTTTTGAACTGAGTGGAGTCCTCTTATATATAGATTTTGTAACTATTTTAGCAAAAATTGCGACAGCAGTTACTGAGTGGATAAGATTAAAATGGAGTTTATCCATTAATCAGTTCAACAACACATGTGGATTGGATCAAAAGAAACAAATCCACAAAAGTGGAGGAAACAAACTATTGGATTTGAAGGAAGTATAAGAAATTCAATTAAATTCTTATTCTTATCACAACCACCATAAGCTAAATTTATGGGAAGTGATATTCTCGAATAAAAATAATAATTACTATTATTTTTATCTTTATCAAGTATTTAAAATTAAATACCGTTGTTTAAACACTACTAATGTTCTATTTTATAATATCGTTCTATTTTATGTGGGACCCCACACTCTATTTTTTCAATTCACACAACATTAGATCAAAATATAATTACTTGGTGTTTAATCTTCCAATTTATTTTCCAACATCACACTAATATTCCAACAAAACTAGATATATACATTTTAACAAAAGATACTAGCCACGGATTCAAAATTTATTTATTTTTTCTTTCAAATATGATATTTTAAGTTAAAGTTGTTAGTGTACTATTAAATATTATTACTATATATTATATTTCTGAATACATAACTTTCCTTATTGATTCCTTAGCCAGTGTGGATACTGATTAGTGATTAGCATGATTCAAAAAACTTTTCATATTGTTATTCTTAGCAGTCCAATGTTCTGTTCGCCCATTAGTTTAATTTTTTTAAAACTTCGATTGATGAGAGACATTAAAATTATTGTATTGGCTTGCTCGTGCTCTTGTTGATTATGATCAATATAAAATTTGATTTATAATGTTTAAAATGACTTGGGTTTCTTGTTTTGTGGAAATCCCCTCCTGTACACGTGAAGTGGTGCAAACCAAGGTCGACTATAGGGAAGGAAGACAAATACTAGTAGTACTTAATTAAATTAATTAAATGAAATAAATGTAGGGGAAGTTTAGAAGCAACTAAAGAACCTAAGGTGTGTGATAGATCGGAATGCATGGCGGCACACATGCTGATAATATCATAAATGGAATGACAAAGACACAGCTTTGCTTCAATAAGTTTTAATTCTTACTATATGGAATAGACATATATTGAATAGGACTTGGCTTGCTGCTGTAACCAGCTCAATCCTTGTTAACTTCACTCTACCGACAAATATAATTTACTAACTTTGAATCATCATTCACAACTCATTTGCATCATAAAAATCATTCACAAGTCATTCACACCCGCCACCTTGTTAGTTCATGTCTCATGTCGATACTATATGACGATGTGAAGGCTAAAAAACACCATAAAATGACAAATTTAACTCCAATTATTTTCGACAGTTAACTGCCGCCGGTTAAAATTCATCGGCAGTTAACTGCCGATGAGGTTATTTTGGTATTTTAGCGGTGTTTTCGAGCATCCTTTGATGTGGAAACATCATTATTCATAGGATTAACATTTAAAATGATTGGACTGACCTCTTTAATCCGATTTTTTGGGTGAGTTCCATTCAAGGACGGATCGAGGATTTATTGATTGGAGAAACTTAGAATTCGTCAAACAAATGTATATGGATAAAATATTTTAGAGAATATTCATACGTGATTATATGTTTCAAACGTTAATTACATCAATAATTTGTTAAAGTGCAAAGCGAATATTTTGTATGTTACATAAATTATTTTTAATTGACTTATTTACAATTATTTTTTCAAGTTATGCTTGTTAAACGTGATAGCAAAAATTATTATTAATAATAGTGACATTAATAATTATTTTATAAATTGTTTCAGATGGAATTTAAACATATCATTTGAGATAAAGTCAAACTCTTATCACTAAGTTGACACATTTTTAACTTCATACACTAATAAGTTCTTTAACCCCTAGAACTTTGTATGCTTTTGAAGAGATATTAGCAATAATTAATAAGAGTTAAATATTAGAATGTTCACAACTTTTTAAGTTTATTCCTTCCGTAAATTTTATTTTATTTTATTTTAGTCCTTTTTATGCTTTATAGGAACTATTAACACTTTTTTTTCCCTAATAATATCAACAATCATTTTATCTAAAAAGAATTCAATATACGAACTAAAGTTAAATGAAATGTACATATCTAATAAAGAATTAAATATACGGACTAAAGTTAAATAAAATGCATGTACAGTCTAAACTTTAAAAATTGTAATTTTATAAGGATTACAAATATATTTCATGTTTTTTTTAAGGACAAATATATTTAGTGTTATTAATAAAAAAGAATAAATGACCAGCAAAATTATTTGTTACACAAGTAGAACTAATGTCACAACTACTACTACAACTACCATTGTAACTTGGAAGGAAGAAATTCAGTTTAAAGCTTGTTGCAGGGAATCATGTTTGGTTATTACATTTACACTCCTCTCCCTTTTCGCCGTGCTAGCAATCTGGTTTGAGCTAGACTCTTATTGCGCTATAGTTAAGGAAAGCTCGCGAACATCTCCACGCACCTGCAGGTTTCAAAGAGAGATTGGTTGGCCGCCTTCTGTTTATTCTTACCATATACTATCAGACACCATTGCTTAAGTTGGGGTTGGAATGTCTATCGGAGAGGATCTCCATTACTCTAGTCTAGTTGGAGAGGATTTTAAAAAAATATTGATTTCGATAATTCGATGTGATGTGGAAAAAATTATCTTCTTTTATAGGGACTATTAACACTTTTGTAAAACAAATTCAAGATAAAGACTGTAGTTATAAAAGTTATGTACGGTCTAATTATTTTAAGAGAAATGTTAGCAACATACATTTTAACACTCACTTTCCAACACACTCTTTTTGATGTGAATTTTAACCAATTGTGTTGAAAAATATGTGTTAAAATGTGTGTTGCTAACATTTCTTTTATTTTAATATTGTAGATGTGTGTGGCCCAAACACAAAATTGATGCTTATTAATTTGATCTACTAAACTCACATTAAGCACTTCACGTCAAACAAAATAAGAAAATCAATAATCATCTTTCAATGTTTCTCTCAATTGAAGGTACTTATGTGCAACTTTGTACTCATTAGAGACGGTCTAACTTTATACTCACATTAACTGCATTTTGTTTCTCTTGTCAAAAAACAACTGCATTTTGTTTCTTCTTTTTTATGGACTAAAATTTTTAAGCAATTTTTTCGAACAAAATAATATTTTAGCAGGAATGATAAATATATGTGTAACATCTTGCTCGAAATTATATTCATGATATATATTAATCTCTGTGCACTTACAATGTAACATTTTTTTACACTTATATTTAATCAAATCACGTTATGATGTCACTTTTCTTTTATGTAATTTGTTCCTAAAAATCTCCACATGTATTTACATGATGAGATTTAATTAGATATACATGTGAAAAGGTTTTTGTACTGTCAGTTTAGAAATGAAATCGTTCATGATAATAGTATTCTCAAAAATATTTACTAAAAATAAGTGCCAAGGTTGGAACATACAGGCCCTTTCGGTACTTAATTTTGCATTTTTAATCAAAAGGACAACAGTATTTTTTAGATAGTAATATTTTTTTGTCGGTTTTTTATTTTTCAAAATAATCAACGTAATTTCTCGTGGGCATGAAATCAAACAGTAGCTGCAGCTAACTTTTGTTGACATTCAAAACAGAGAAGATATAGAAGAATAAAAGGAGCTTTATTTCAAGGCTATAAGGTGCAGAAGATCATTGACTACTGGATTGTATGGACTATGGAGTCCCACTTGTGAGAATCTTTACAAAAATTAGGTAGTAATTGACTGATTAATATAATCATTTAATTAGTAATAATTCTAAAAAGATGAGAAGGATTATCATAATTTTAATTTCCTTATCCATTTTTTTACTTTATTGTCTTACCATTGGTCCTAAATATCGGCATAAGATGAGAGATGCTCTTCTATAAACTTTTTTTTTTAAGCTTTTATCTATTTTCATAATGAGATGAGATAGAGTTTGATACCAATTTTTTTTTGGTTGGGTCAAATACCGCTAAAGTTGTTTTTTCCCCTAAAGAGCTACACCTACATGTCCAGACAAAACAAAAAATTACAAGAGTATATTAAAATACCATTATCTAGTATACAATATACATATATTTGTATGATCAATGAAATATTATCTCGTGTGTGAAGCAAAAGTATGTGCATATTTTGTTATGGGGGAACTACTCCACATTGGTAAGGACTGTTTTAACTTTTCACTTTTCAAGTACACCTATGTTCAATTAGTGTTTCTCCAATTTAAAATTATTCGTTTGATTTTTCAGCATATCTGGAGAATTCATTTTCCTTGTATTTCATACTTAATCAAGTACTCGCTGTGTTCAAGTACTTAGTGAATTTCAGTTGAAGATAAATTGTTTAGGAGAATTTTAGTTTAAATTCCGATTAAAATAATCATTGATCAGACTTTATTTACCACTCAATCAAACTTTGGATCACCAAAATCTTTTTCCTCTCAATAAGGAAAGAAAAAAATGGCTTATACTTACGACTATGGAGAAAGGTGGTCAAAATTAAAAAGAATTCAGAACAACAAATCTTCTCTAACACGCATTGAACAAAAAGATATTTGTTGAAACACGAACACAAACACGGACAACGGATGCGACACTGTTACTGACATGTCGACACCTCGATAAAATTTTGAAAAAATCATATAATTCAATGTAAACATAAATGTCTGTGTTGTGTCAGTGTCAGATACAACACGTGTTGGACATCGAGACATGTCTCTAATCAGAAGTGTCGGTGGAATGCAAAAAAAACATGCAAATATTATTTTATTTTTTTGAAAGAAAAAAACATGCAAAGACTTCTTCCACGTAAAATGAGAAATCATAGAAGGTAATACAAAAGGATTCTAAGTATGCATGTTTAAGTAGAATAAGATAAATCTATTAAGCTATTATTTATCTTGTTGAACTTTTGAGTTAATTGGCACAATAATGAATATGAATATATGTCCGTAAGAGGAACCATATATATGCTTTGTCACTCTTTAGGCTAGGATTAGGAGTTTCCTTCAATTTTCATAATCGAGAGACCCCTGCTCTTATATTTCCGTGATTAATTTCATTCTAGTCGTGTTTTTCATGCATGAAGCATCATAAGTGAGATATTTTGTACACATATGCCATTCTTCTAAGAAGTGTTCAAGGCTCAACAAATCACAATGCGATTTATTTATTTTACTTCTATATAGTTAAGACCATGTGCAAAAGCTAAACTATGAGTGTGACCTATTTTTGTTCACTATATATAAAGTTGTACCAAGTGATCATACTTTTGGATTTTACACAACGTAGCAGCACAACACACAACAGGAAGTAAACATGACATGACTAATGGCAACAGAAAACCCATGTTATGTTGTCCATAGTTCATACACACACTCTATGACACATCCTAAGAAGAAAATTGTGATTATCTCATATACGAGTACTATAGTATTTTGAATAGTGAAGGCTATTATTATTTAGGTTTAATAGCAGTTTTCGTCCCCTAACTTTCACGAAGTTGTGATTTTGGTCCCATAAGAAAAAATACTACAAAACCACCCCCTAAGTTTTGCAATTGTAGCAGTTTTGGCCCCCAAGACCAATTTTTGGTAAAATAAAATAAAATAACACATGACGCCTCACTTAGGGTACCACATCAACGTAGACCGAGTCAAAATTGGTCTTGGGGGCCAAAACTGTCACAAATGCAAAACTTAAGGGGCAGTTTTGTAGTTTTTTTCTTAGGGGACTAAAATCGAAACTTTGAAAAAGTTAGGAGGCCAAAACTGCTATTAAGCCTATTATTTATTAGTTTAATTTCTTTGAATTTTTGTCATTTTCAGCCACAATTAGAAACACACCGTACGTAGTTGGGGGTGGTGAGTCATTGACATGGAGTAGTCACTTTAACTAACTAGGAAGTCACCATTCAGTTAATTTTCATCCTTAAAAGTAACATCACGCCACAACAAACCCATGTTATGTGGACAGTCTTTTCTAAAAGGGTAAATACCTTTATCCTAGTTTTTCTACTACGTGACAAATTCTGATTCAGCACGCTTATTGAAAGGTCAATCCTTTGCATTTTGTTTCATATACATGATGAACCAACCATATATAGCATGAACTGATCGCACTTACACAGATTTGTATCCTAGTGTTACTTAGTTTCATTAAGATGTCTATGGTGAAAAACGTAATTATTTTACTTCCAACAGATTCACATTTAACGTACATATTTCTTTGGTAAAGAACGTACTCTTAT
>Ga0315914_1007933_pt1 | contig 14442 bp, 9 predicted proteins | sample MpolenodulesMG_FD_203920 | JGI IMG/M metagenome (GOLD analysis project Ga0315914, IMG submission 203920) | Medicago polymorpha root nodule microbial communities from Los Angeles, California, United States - elongated nodules | ecosystem: Host-associated > Plants > Roots > Nodule | place: USA...
AAGCAAATTACTCTTGAGAAATTACTAAGTTATGGAAACAGCAAACAACACTATTGTAAATGTGCTGTTTCGAAAGTTGTTGAATAGTTTTTTCAAACAACACTACGCAGTTTTTTCAAAAGTTGATGAATAGTTTCGAAAGTTTTTTCAAACAGCCTTATACATATAGCAAACAGCAAACGTTCGTGATAGGAATAACATAAATTTGCCAAGAATAGTTTTTGAAAAATCCCTATAGAGTTAGTGGATGAAAAACGTATCACTGCCTAAAAAATTATAATGTTGTTTGATTTTTCCTATATTTGTACAACTTTCGAAACAACACTATTCAATTTTAGAAACAACATTATAAATATTATACAGTACAACGAAAAGGAAAGTATACTCACAGTTTCAAAGTCTTACTCGACGATGTATGTTCTGTACTTAACTTATAGGTTGTTGATTGTCTTGTCATATTCTGAAACTGGGTTAATAATTAAACAGGGGTATTAGAGTAAAATTAACCATTAGGGTTAGGTTAAAATTAGGGCAAACATTTGATTCCGGGTTAACTTTAATAAATAAGAGATAAGGCAGATTTGTTTTGTTCAAAAAAATAGGAGATTAGGTGTGATGTGTTGAGAACATTTCAAAAAAAAAAGGAGATTAGATGTGATTTTGTTGAGAAGGAAAAAATAGGGTTAATAATTAAACAGGGGTATTAGAGTAAAATTAACCATTAGGGTTAGGTTAAAATTAGGGCAAACATTTGCTTCCGGGTTAACTTTAATAAATAAGAGATAAGACAGATTTGTATTGTTCAAAAAAATAGGAGATTAGGTATGATTTTGTTGAGAAGGAAAAAATAGGGTCAATAATTAAACAGGGGTATTAAAATAAAATTAACCATTAGGGTTAAGTTAAAATTAGGGCAAACATTTGCTTCCGGCTTAACTTTAATAAATAAGAGACCATTAGGGTTAGGTTAAAATTAGGGCAAACATTTGCTTCCGGAATAACATTAATAAATAAGAGATAAGACATATTTGTTTTGTTCAAAAAAAATAGGAGATTAGGTGTGATTTTGTTGAGAAGGAAAAAATAGGGTTAATAATTAAACAGGGGTAATAGAGTAAAGTTAACCATTAGGGTTAGGTTAAAATTAGGGCAAACATTTGATTTCGGGTTAACTTTAATAAATAAGAGATATTAGTTTAATTGAGCTTATTTATCTACACTGTATGTAGAGAAAACTACCGTACTTTTGGGCTGAATTTTTCTTTTCAAAAATATCCTTAATTTTTAATATAAATAACACATGTAACAAATAGATAAGAATAAATTTTAATATTAAAACAAATGTAACAAATACAATATAAATTTAAATTTTTTGTTTTTTTTTTCCTTTATTATTTAAAAAGTGTAACAAACTAGATGAGTATATTTATACTTACTTTTTCATCATTCCAATTATACCCTTAAACAACTTTTTCTACAATAAAATTGTTGTTGGTGTCATTAAAAAAAGAATTTAGATTATTTTTGTTATATTGTATTATTCTCGGTGCAGTGTTTTTTTAAAATAAATAATAATGGTTAGTTTGATTTTTTTATAACTTAAAAGCAACAAACATTTATATTTTTTTAGTTTTAATCAAAATCAAAATTTCATAAAAAAAACACTGTTTATAATTTTCAAAAGTTAGCGCAATAAAAAGAGCGGAAAGACGAGCACGTGAGTGCCCGTCTTTTCACTAGTCTATGTATAAAGAAAATAACATGTTTTGTCTCTTTTAAGCTGACTTTTTCTCTTTTTCAAAATTACCCTCAACTCACAATACAAATGACACATATAACGAATAGATAAGAGTAAATACAAATATTAAAATAATAGTGTAACACACGATATGAGTATATGTGTGTGTGGTGTGTGTATATATATATATATCCAGCTTTTTGCCTTTATATTTTAAAAAGAGTAACAAATTAGATGAGTATATTCATACTTACCTTTTCATTATCTAAATTATACATTTAAACAACTTTTTCTATAATAAAATTGTTGTTGGTGTCATTAAAAAAAATAAGAATTTAGATTATATTTTTTTTGTTATATTGTTGGTGTTATTGAAATAGATAATCATGGTTAGTTTGGTTTGTTATAGTTTAAAAGCAACACACATTTATATTTTTAGTTTTAATCAAAATTTCACAACAAAAAACATCGTTCATAATTTTCAGACATTAATGCTATAAAAAGAGCAAAAATACAGGTACATGAGTGCCCGTCTTTTTGCTAGTTGATATAATATTAGTTCTGATAGATTGTTTGGGAAAGAATTTGTAGGCAGTGTTGACATTTTTTAAGATTATTTTAGCTTATTTTCGTAAGTTATTCAAGATAGTGTCTCCAGTTTAAAGAAAGACAATTTAACTTCATTTTATCATCATTTGTTATAAAAAAAAACAACTTATGTAAGCTTACTTGTAAGTGTTTATCATGATAAGTAAAAAGGTCAAATTTGCTTATATTTTGGAACCGAGAGAGTATAAACTACTTCCTCTGGTCTTTATTATAAGAAATTTTTTAATTTTTTTTTGGTCTTATTACAAGAAAATTTCACAACTTTTAAGGGGTAATTATTTCTTAAAAGACTTTTCTACCCCACATTTAATATTTGTCTTTTTAATATATGTGGGTTTATTTAATGATTCACAATTTTCAATAAAGGTTTATTTGTAAAAATATTCAAAAAGGTATAATAATTAATGGTTGTATTGGTTTTGATGTTTTTTCCTGTTTTTATTCTTAGGGTTAATCAAGTAAATGGACCCTATAAATATTCACAATTTTGTTTTAGTTTCTACAAATTAAAAGTGTACATTTTAGTCCATGTAAAATTTTCCGCCAGTATTTGTTGTCCCTGTAAAAATTTTCATTAGCATTTTTAGTCCTTATAAAAATTTAATCGGTATTTTCGGTCCCTTAAAAGGCTAAAGGGAAATGTTATAAGGACTAAAAAGTATGAATTAATTTTGTAGAGACTAAAAATAAAATTCTGGATATTTTTAGAGACCAATAACTTAAAGGTTTTTCTATCATGTGCAAATTTGCACGTGTTAACAGTTTAAACAAATCTAAAAATGTGTACAAAACCATCATAAAACGTGTACAAAACCATCATAAACCGTACTTCAAAAAAACAAATCTAAGAAACCGTTTTATGATGGTTTTGTACACGTTTTTAGCAAGTTTTTTGTACATTGGTAAAATTAGTTCTTTCTGCAAAAAAAAGTGAAAATAGTTTTTTTACCTTGTTTTAAAGTGAAGACTCATTTTGATCCCTCACAAAATATTTAGGGGTCAAATTAATCCTAGATAAAAAAATGACTATATTTATTTTTTTTCTATTTTTGAAATGTGTTCGGGAACATGTGGCACCCCAATTGTTCCAGCGACTCATTAGAACTTTACTCTGTTTTTTTTTTTTTTGGATAATTTGACCCCATAAAAAAAAAAGGGAAAATTAATCATTATTTTTCGATTTCTTCATGACAAATTTTAGATGAAGTTTGTTAAATTACAAGGGACCCAATTGATACTTTTTTCTTTGTTGTTGATCTTTTTCGGTCAAAACAACCACCGTTAGTGATACTTAGTGGAAAGAAAAGGGTGTGAGAGAAAACAGGAGTGGGAAACCGAAACAAAAGGATGTGTGGTTAGGGTTTGCAATTTCTTAACTCATTCTCTATTTATGACTTACATAGTTGGTTCATTCTCTTTTGTTAAACGCAATCATTCCTTGTGGAATCATTCAATTTTTTTTTATTTTCCTTTTCTTAAACGAAAAACTAATTTGTCCCCTTAAAAATTCTCTTAATTCCAACCAAGTAATTGAATCCAAGTAGTTAATAATCTCCGCTAAAGGATGAGTTGTTCAAGAAACCCGAGTTTGATTTCTGCGTGAAACAATTCTTAGTCATGTTATACATACCTCACGACTAAATTGCGGAGGGTTGACATAAAAAAAATATTTTAATTTCATGTTGACGCTTAACGGACACTTTTAACACCAGGTAGTCAAATTAACGGTACACATCATAGTTTCAATGATAGAAACAGATTTAGGGACTAAATTGTCTGGTTCAATTTTGTAAGAGATTAAATAAAGTCTTTTTATTTATGGAGGACTAATTTGGCGCCTACATATTTTTGTCAAGGACCAAAATGGGTCTTCACTCCTTGTTATAAAAGGTATTTTTTAGTAAGTTGTGTAGTGGCTAGAAATTCACCTCTTAAGAGAAAGAGTGAGTTAAGCTCTTAATGTACCTCGTGCCCACATATATAATGCAATATCTCTACCAACTGAGTTAAACTCACAGTGACGTTTTAAAAGGTTTTTGCACATGTTTCCGGGAGCAAAGCTTAGCTAGCAGAGACATTACAATATGCAAGGGTTGAGGTTCGAACTCCAAATTTTCTACTTATTTACCTTTAAGAGATGAATTTCTTGTCAATACGCTACTCGACGACAACAACAAAAATTGCACATAAAACCAAAATATGCCAAATATATGAAGATATCACTGAAAAATTGAAGTTGCACCTTGTATATTTTATTAAACACTAGCGTGCAATGAGCACTAAATTTAAATTTAAATTCTAATACTAATAAGCTTCGAGCTGTGCACGAAATTATGTGATTTACTATTGTTCTTGTATTTTAACTAACGGGAAAGACGAACACCAAATATTGTTGGCAAATAAGATGATTATAATAAGCTATATTTATACCATTCTATATTTTTGCTATTCTTCTGAAACTGTTTTATTAACCTATACTTTTGTCATTTTGATGTAACAACAATAAGCTCAGCTTCCATAGTTACTTCCTCAATTGAGAAAAAGGCATTATCTGCATCGACCTTATATCCCAACCTTCCAAAAACTTGCGGAGTATTTCTATTTCATGAATAACTTTAGGATTTGAATTTTGAGCTTTAGAGGAAATTTAATTCTCAAACTTGATAATAACATTTACATTAGATACTTACAATAGGTATAGTTTGCTCCGGTTCCATATGTTCATGACTATCATGTACTACTTCAAACTCAGTCAAATTTGGCATATTTACAAAAAGAGAGCCAATGACCTCATAATATGGTTTAGCCGGAAATAACATCATTAGTACCAAGCACCTTGTCTAAGATGTTATTGATATTTGCATATTGGTCAAAATTATAATTAAAACTATCTTTTGATGATGTACATCATTCCGGTTTTCCTGGTTGATGGGGGGTTTTACCTGTTGGATGATGCATTTTCATCTTCAACCATCATATCCCTTCGGGATTCAGATGGGTTTCCCTTACCTCTTTTACTGATATATTATTTCTATCTGAGACTCTGTCTCATGCTCAGACACTTGAAAATATTCGGATTATGTTGGGATGTTTTGATTCGTGTTTGTCTATAGATGTGGAAGGAAGAGGTGGAGGTATGGCGATGTTGTGGCCGGAAGGAAGTCATTGCAGACTTGTTAATTACTCAAGAAGTTTCATTAACATTATTGTGGAGGATGCAGTAAGGAGAGTATGGAGGTTAACATGCTATTATGGTTATCCACAACGCAACCGTCGAAGAGAGGCGTGTAATTTGTTATGAGAGTTTAAGTGATATGTCCTCGCTTCATTGGTGTGTTATAGGAGATTTTAATGATCGACCCTATCAGGAAGATTAAAAAAAAAGGTGTTCATCCTCATCCTAATTGGTTGTGTATAGGGTTTCGCCAACATAGTTTAGACAATAATAGAAGGTACCGCAAGTTGAATGAGAATAATGTAGTGCTCACAACACCCAATACAAAGGAGGAAATCAAACAAGCTTTGTTGAAAACTAGGTGAGATAGGGGGTTAAATAAAAGATTGATATTAGTAAGACTATTGATAAAATTGGTAAGGGTTTTCTTAGAGGAGTTCCAGAGAGATTAGGGTTTCTTAGAGGGGTTCCGGAGAGATTAGGGTTTCTTAGAGGGTTCCGGCCAAGAAGTTGATTTGGCTAAGTCTGAAGTACTTATTAGCTGAATTATGAGTCATGCAACCCAAGAAGATTTATCAAAAATATTGGGAGTCCTTCATGTGCTTGGAATGGGCAGTTATTTAGAGCTACCATCCATGATATATAGCTAAAGTTTTTATAGAATGGAATAGGATATAAACTTTGTACTTTGGTATGGGAAAGGGGTCATTCTTAGCCAATAATCTTTTCCTATAGTCTTGGGCAATATTTAGAGCTACCATTCATGTGCTTTGGTCAAAAAATATATCATAGGTGGTAGTACAACGTTTTCTCCCTCAGTGTCTCTTTCTCCAACAACCAAAGCATAAAAAACAACTAACAGAAAATAATGACACACCCTCCAAACTCCGAATTGTAACATTACACATCATTTTCCATTTTTCAACATCAAAATACTCATATACTATTGTAACAAAATTTCAAAATAATAGTATAATGAAAAGAACCAATTCTGTTCCATATTTTTCGGTCTTGAAAAACCTCCACCCTTCAATTATCAACGGATTTCACATTGCCAAAAAAACAAAACAAAAACAAAATTGAATCAAATAGCACAAAAATGGAGACAAAGAGATAAACAGGAGAAGAGAGAGAAAAACAGAGGAGGAAAGAGAAAAACAGGGGAAAGGGTTGTTTGTTCCACAAGAAAGGTGCAATTTTCCCTGAAATTTCAAATGCCCTTGTTTTCAATTTGTCCTCATCATCTTCTTCTGTGAAATCCCTTTGATCTGAGTGCACCGACCACATTGGAGGGTGTTGATGTAGGGGAAAATTTCCCCTACAATCACCATCACCCTTTTTTTTCTTTTTCTAAACCTTAAATGGGTTGCATTGGTTCCAAACATGCTGTGGCGGGGAATATTTCTCCGGCACCGACCGTCGGAGAAATTGTAGAGGTTGTTCCTTCTTCAAAGGCTCATTCTGGTTTGGTGGTTTTGGATTCTAATTCTAAATCATCATCACATGAAAATAAGAATAGCAAGTTAAAGAAAAATAACTCAAAAAAAAGTAGTGGCTCATTCAGCTTTAGAATTGGTTTTTCACAAAGATATGTTGAAGCTGAACAAAATGCTGCTGGTTGGCCTCCTTGGCTTACAGCTTCTGCAGCTGAAGCTGTTCAAGGTTGGATCCCTCTCAAAGCTGATGCTTATCAAAAGTTAGATAAGGTACTACTTATTATTGCATTGTGCCATTAATTTGTAGGACAAATTTTTTACAATTTTTGTCCTAAAAGTTAAAAATTTCTTTCAAAAAGTTGGAAATTTTCCGGAAGAAATGTTTTAGGATAGGTGAGGCACACATCATGCCAAGTCATGGAGAATCACCAACATCATTGATGATTTATAGATGAATTTACATATAGTATATCGATTGTGGAATTCCGAATATAAACCTAAGTCATAGCATGTGTGAGCGAAATGTTCAACCATATGTGAAAATTGCAATTGGTTACTTTTCTATTTAATAATTATAAGTTGTTTCAAACTCAATGTTAGTGATAATGCCTTCCTTAGTGACATTATCAATGATGTTGGTGGAAATTGAAATATAGTTAAGGGAATAGTAATTCTGAATGTTAACCAAATTTTAGTGGGACAATTCATTTTCAGATTTTAATTTTTTTAACTTTGGAGTATATTATGTTGAATAAGTTCATGTGTACTAGTCTTAATAAAGAAATGTCATTTTCTTTTATGCCATTTTTCCCTTGCTTTATCCTTTTTGATCTATCTTTGTGGTCCTTCGAGTTAAAAAGAATGAACTGAATAACTCTGAACTAGTTGTATAAATAAGTTTTACAAAGACTATAAGTTGGGTCACAATCTTGCTATTTGTAACCTATAAAGTTATAAAGTGGTAAGGTGGTGCATAGTTTATACACTCAAATAATATTCTCCAAAATTTTGAAGTATTCTTCATACTTAGTATTATTCATTGAATTAGAATCAAGCTTATAAAAAGGACAACAAGATTTAAGTTTCTAAGAATTTAACTTTAGACCGGTGAACAAGCTCACCGCGAGTTAGCATTTAAGTATCGTCGACCTTAGAAGACGTGTTCAGTGTCTGTCATGTGTTAATGCCAGACACATACATAGCACATGTAATTACATTCAATCATTTCTTATTTCTCAAATTATTATCAATGTCTATGTGTCTAGTGTCAGTGTCGCAGCTTCATAGGTTAGTATCAAGCTTGTACATAACCGTGTCAGCAAGCTAAGTTTCATGTGTTCAAATTCTTACATTTTTTTGGTTTAAATAATTAATGGCATGTCTACTTAAATGTATTTGCTCATTCATCATGTTACCATCATCTACTCATCAACTGTTAGTTTATTAAAAAAAAATCTCAGCATATTTCCACTTCTACAGATTGGACAAGGTACATATAGCAGTGTGTTCCGAGCACGTGAAGTTGAAACTGGAAAAATGTTTGCTCTAAAAAAAGTGCGGTTTGACACTTTCCAAGCCGAGAGCATAAGGTTCATGGCAAGAGAAATAACAATTCTAAGGAGGCTTGACCATCCAAACATAATGAAGTTGGAAGGAATAATCACTTCTCGAATGTCAAATAGCATATACCTTGTGTTTGAATACATGGAACATGATCTTGCTGGCCTTGTTTCTCGTTCTGACATTGTTTTCACCGACTCACAGGTATGTTATCATGTTTTCACCGATTTCATAGTTCATGGTGCCTAATCTTTTTTTGACAAGTTCAATCTAATCCTATGTGTCCGACACAAATCATCTAGTTACATTTCATGCATAATTTTTCTTCGCCACAGATAAAATGCTACATGAGGCAACTATTAAGCGGACTTGAGCATTGTCATGTACGTGGAATCATGCATAGAGACATTAAAGTATCAAATATCTTGTTGAACAATGAAGGTGTTCTTAAGATAGCTGATTTTGGATTGGCAAACTCAATTAGTCCTAACAATAAGCATCCTTTAACAAGTCGTGTAGTAACTCTATGGTATCGTCCTCCTGAGCTCTTGATGGGAGCAACTAACTACGGAGTATCAGTTGATCTTTGGAGTGTCGGATGTGTATTTGCCGAACTTTTTCTTGGGAAGCCTATTCTTAAGGGGAGAACTGAGGTAATCATCAGAACTGATGTATTGTTTTAACCAATTTTTTTGGTCTTATCTGAAAGTTCGGCCAATATTTAAACTCGGATTCTTCCATATGATTTGTTCTTATTTGAGACTTATTAACCACTTGAGCTCAATCATTTGGTTACATAAATAAGGACTAACCGCGCATGATTCCATTCTCTACACAGTTACACTAACTATTAAATTTACTTTTGCATTTTAACATGATATGTGTTTTTCTTGATTGTATAGGTTGAACAATTACACAAAATTTTCAAACTGTGTGGTTCTCCACCTGAGGAGTTCTGGAAAAAGACCAAGCTACCTCATGCAACAATGTTCAAACCTCAGACTAACTACGAAAACTCTCTTCGAGAGAGGTGTGTTGATTTTCCTGAATCGACCATAGGTTTACTCGAGACTTTACTGTCTATTGATCCTAGCAAGCGTGGAACCGCCTCCTCGGCTCTAATATCTGAGGTTGATTTATTTGCCTTTTCAATAAGATTCTTGTTTGGTAGTAGAAAAATTACCTTCATTATTTTGTATCATCATAAATTAAGAGTTGAAGTTCCATTCCAAACATGTAAATTTACCGTGATGTTTAATCATTGTAGTCCAATTGTGTATAAGATAAGGTTTGATTTCTAACTATATGTATCATGGCATGTCCTTTATAGTACTTCAACACTAAGCCATTTGCTTGTAATCCATCAAATCTGCCAAAGTATACACCTAGCAAAGAAATGGATGCTAAAGGTCATGAAGATACATCCAGGTAAATTTTGAGGTCTTTATTATTCATGAAAAAAAATAAAATTATCATGTACATAGTTATTTACATGAATAATAGAAAGGTGCTAAATTCGCTCTACAGTCAGAGGCGTACATGCAATTGGTCGAACTTCGAAATCAAATACCGAGTGATCTTTGTATGCAGTTTTTGTATTTTTCTACTTTGAACAAGGGTTGATGTTCTAAAAGCGTCTGAATCACACTAGTTATTTAAAGTGGATATTTTATGTGATCAAACATCGTTTGATCTATGTAGTAAATCTTGCCTGGTCGAATAAGGCTTGATTGTTGTTGTAGTTTACTCGGTTTTAGCTTCCAACGAAACTGGGCATTTTGCTTCATGATTTTGTAACTGAAGTCTAGAAAATTTCTCACAGGAAAAAGACCGGCGATAAAATGCGAGAGGCTGCGACATCTAGAAGGCAACAAAGACGGGTCTCTAAAGCTTTCCATGACCACAACAATTTTGTTAAATCAACTTCAAAAGAGGTACTATTTATTCCTATGTATTTGGTCTAAACTTTAACAGAATAAATAGACTTTTTTGTTTATATTCGAGACTAGAGAGAGTACTGCCTGCTACTTATATTTACTCATCTTAATTTTTTTGCGATCGAAATGCAGAATATTTCTCAAAATGCTAGAAAAGATGGCGGTAAACCAAATCTTCCAAAGGGAAAAGGAGATACTATGCACAAAGATCACTCAAAGACTTCAATGGATGCAATGTTAGAGACTTCTCAAAGGTTGAATGTTGCTGATGGTAATGGCTATAGTGTACCAGTAAAAGTCAAAGGAGTGTCAAATGATTTTTCATGGTCAAAAAGAAGAAAACAAGATGCATCATCAACACTATCAGATGGATCAAGAAGTAAAATTAGTGCATTGGATCCTAACTTTGCAAAAGGAACATATGATTTACCTAATCAAAGGGTTTCCATGGATTTTGATCCTAAGGAACTAATGAATGCACAGGTAAATATAATATCTTCATGATTTAATCATACATGTGCATGCAAAAGTTACTTTTTTTTTTTTAATAATAGCTGAAGATATGTATTTTTTATATTTTGTCTTAAATACCTTTATTATATATGTATCAAATTATATCTTGTTTTCATTACTAAAAAAATTTTCAGGCCCAACAAGAAGAAAAAGGTGCATATTGGAATGACGGTATGCGGCGTGCAGCTCGTAAATCAAGGTTTGGAAGAGGTAAATGATATACTTCATCCGTCCCAAAATATAAGTAAAATTAACCATTTACACGTTTATTAAAATATGGGAAATGTCAAGGCACAAGTTAATGTGTCAAATGTAGAAACTTTTTGTTGAAACTTGTGTATTGAATTCAATTTTTTAACTTTTAATTAATTGAATGCAGAAATTTTAACAGAATATTTCTATTTTTATGTTGTTTAATATGTGCCCTTATGGCACAAATAACATGACCCTTAAAATATTTGGATATTCACGTTTAGTCTTGTTAATCTCGTTTAAAAGTTCAACTTCATTACCTAAATTATGAAGCACGTTTTTGGTGTACTATCATTAGATATGATAAAAAAAAGTAGTCATTTTTTGCATTACAACTTAGATGTATCAAACTTTGTTTGTATTTTATTAGGGAGTGGGTTATATATTTGGGACAATGTTATAGATACATAAGTTAGTGACACAAAATTTCACTTGTTTTGAAATAATATTACATGATTAGACTTATTTACCTTTTGGACTTATGTTAGGGTCCTATATCGACGTCTAATTTAGTAACTATGCATGTTACTTGTCTCTTTATACTTTTTATTTATTTATATGTAGACAGACACTTCTGATTGAAGGTGTGTTTGATGTTTAACACCAACATGACATCGATATATATGATTACATTCAATTAATTTATTTTTTTAAAATGTGTTTGTGTCGTGCTTGGTGTTCTTTTCTAAGTTTGTGTCGTTTGGAAGTGAATTAGAAGTTATGATTGCTTAGAATACAAGTTAACTCATAGTGATTATTGAAAAATCGATTTGTCGTTTACAGATATATGATTCAAGGATCATATGGGTGGGATGATTCTAACCTCTAAAGGGTGCTTGAAAGGAAATTATGGCCAATCATGATATTTGTTCGCAGCATCTGAACTTTTAGCTTATGAATTGGCCTATCTTGACATCTTGGTGATACACAACCCTCCTTTAGACCACAAGAGTTAAATGTCCATACTCTTCTGTCATAAGCTGAATTTACACCAAAATATAGGATTATACATGTCTCATACCAAAATGCAAAATGTAATGGTTAAAAGAATTGATTTATTTCTAGATTTTTTTGTCTCTCAAGTGCATCTCTCTTTTTTATTTTCTACATAAAAAAATAGTCGTACAAAAAATAATCACATCATTTTTAAATATTTCACATTTGAACTATACAAGTAATCAACGATAACAAAGAGTATCCCTAAAAAAAAACGATAACAAAGAGTTATGACTATGGTCACTACTATGTTTACATGTATCGATGTTTTACATGTCTCAACTTTTTCCTTAGGGCCGACCCTAGGCATAGGCTAAGAGTGCGACGGCTTAGGGGTCATGCGGTTAGGGGCCCAATTTTTTTATAGGGGTGGGGTGTATATAGTTAGACTTAGATTATTGGGGGTATATTTAGAAAAGTGCATCAAGAGGCCCCAAACATTGACTATTGTGCTGTCAAAAAACGAAGATGATGAGTTGAACTTAAGTTTGTTAATGTTTTGATGCGATTTGATATATATACTCAAACATTAAACATAGCTTTCTATATAAACCCTACCTACAAAAAAAAAAGGGGTCTTTTGTTTCTAATAATGTGCCATAAAATTTATAGATTTACTTTTCCCACCTTATGTTATTCTCACGCGTCCTATAAATTTTCTGAAAATACCCTTTGTCTGAATTCTAAAATTCGAACAGGATTGTTAGGTTTTTCGGATTCTAAAATCCGAAACTTCACGAATTGCATTTTTTTTGTATTTGATGTCAAAGGTCTCTGCTGACCGTCGTAAAGTCCTCGTATAAACTGCAAAGCAATTGGAAGGATTCTATGAACGGTCAACAATGACCATGACACCATAAACACTCCTAAAAAACTAAAAAATGTTTTAGAAAAAGTAAGAAAAGATGGAAAGTGAAGAATGAATGAAATTATTGAAGCATGCAATGCTATTTATAGCCTTAAACCAATCCTAGATCAAAACTACAGTTAAAGGAAACATTTTTCATAGTCTAACCGTCAAAACCTTGGGTGAAACGCCACAATCCAACTAGTCTGAGAGGTTTCTGATTATACAATCTGAAACTCTAATAATATTTTCGGATTATATAATCCAAACAGCACTAGACTGTGTTTAAGTTTTATTTTTGGTAGGTTTTCATGGTGAATGACATAGGAAAAGATTTTAAAAAGGTACAAAAATAATTAAACATCGTAAAATAAGACAATAACATAAGTGATGAATCTTCTGAAAAGGTGTTCAAAGATGCGCTTTTGTACTTGATCCAGTTGGCCTGTCAACTGACATATTTCGATCGGCAGGTCAATTGGATCAAGTTCATAAGAACCTCTTCGGAATGAGATCTGCAATATAATGATGAAAGACAAGATGTTTCAAGATGATTGTTTTGAGTTAGATTTTGTTGCTTTGCCAACTGACATAGGTATATTGTTAAGGCAACACCCTCTAGCTCATAGCAACCATTTGGTGGTCATATCTTTCAGAAGGTTTTTTCTTGTGTTTAACAGCAAATGAATCATGCACGCTTATTTATAGAAGTTTTTGTGCGTCGTGGACCACATAAACTGTCAGTGCAATGTGAACCACAAAAAAAAAATTATGAACTGGTTCAGATTTATAGTATGAACCTGACTTGCACCCTATATATCTTGGTATATTTGACAACATGATGAAGATCTATATTTTTTATCTATCTATTTTATTAAATGAACATTTTTGGCGTAAAGTTCAGCGGAGAGATTTTTGACAACATGACCAAGGGCGAACCTGAGCAGGGGAGGGTGTGGCAATAGCCACACCAACTCAAGCCCAATTGATTTTTTTATGTCCATCCCATAACTCATTTATGAAAAGTAAATGTCCAAAATGCCCTTACGTGACTTAAGTCACGCTAGTGTATTATTTACGTGAGTTAAACTACGCTACGTGAGTTAACTCATGTTAGTGTTAATTTACAAATACTTGAGCGTGAGTTGACTCACGCTACATAATATGCAAAAAAAATTCGAAATTAAATAATTATTCAAATGGTAATATAAATAAATAATTATTCAAATGGTAATATAAATAATATCAATGTTAATAATATAAATGCTAATATAAATTCTCAACAATTACATAATAAAACCTCATTTTATTAATACTTTGATACAATTACATAATACATAATTTGATACATTTTATTGGAATAAAGTAAATATGCTTCT
>Ga0315914_1007934_pt1 | contig 14442 bp, 6 predicted proteins | sample MpolenodulesMG_FD_203920 | JGI IMG/M metagenome (GOLD analysis project Ga0315914, IMG submission 203920) | Medicago polymorpha root nodule microbial communities from Los Angeles, California, United States - elongated nodules | ecosystem: Host-associated > Plants > Roots > Nodule | place: USA...
TATTTTTTTTCGAATTTGACATAAAAAAATACATATTTTTAATCCAAACCTGCCAAATCCAAATCTTATTTTTTAGGGTTATACTTTTCTCACCATGCGCCTTTCCTCGTGCGCCCTATTTTTTTTTTCCAAAATTACCCCTGGTCTGGATTTCATTTTCCTAATTGAATTGTTATAATTTATCAGATTTATCCGGATTTCGAAATCCGGAATGATATTTTTCCAGAACTTTTTCATTTTTAAGCTTTGAAATTCGTTCTATAAATGTAAATAAACATATAAAACAGAAATAAAAAGACAAAAAGATGAAAACAACTCATTTCATTGATATTTGAATAATACATTACAATAATGTTAAAGCTTTTTACATAAGAACCTAAAACTATTCATAATCTTATTACATAAGAACCTAAAACTATTTCTAGGGGGGAGGGGGTAAGCTATACCAGTGGCTCCGGCTGAGAGGACGTACCAGTAGCTTCACTGTTGGAGGGGAGACTGAGGGGGCAAAGGGTCCTCTAGGGAACAAGAGACCATGATGGTTAATATGACACCCAGACAGACCAACCTCATACCCAGACTGACCCCTTCCCTATTGACCGATCATATGACCCCTGATGGATTTCCAAAGAGGCCTCTTTCTATGAAAGGCCAACGATGAAAACACATCGTTGTAGAAGAGAAGGGGAGAAAGAAGAACGTGTGTTCATTTTTCAGAAAATGAAGACTATTTATAGGGGAGGGAGGGTTAAAAAACGTGTGGGAAGCCATAATTACAGTAAAAAAACGTGTAAAGACACGTTTTTCAACTTTACCACCGTCCAAAAACGTTTGAAAAACGTTTTGTTTGTGGTGCAGACCACCGACCAAAACATCTGACTGATGATGAGCTGGATCAAATCAACCGTCCACCGTCCACCCTCCAAAACTTCATTTCATTGAAAAACTTTACCACCGACCACCGTCCAAAACTTCTGGCGTTTTTCATCTATTTACAACGATGTCACCCTCTCCGGGCTGAATGATGAGCTGGATCAAATCAACCGTCAACTCAACCACAGAGACACGAGGAGGGTGGTCGGTGTTGACTGTCGATGTCCATTGTCTGACTCAGCCGGATCTCTTCCTTTCAGCCGTATGAAACTGACAAACGATGACGACGTGAGAACCATGTTCTCTGTCTTTGCTCAGCATAGTACTAGAGGACCGATTGAGTTGGACGCTTCGTTGGTTAGATCTACTGAACAAATTCTGAAAAAGTTTGTACCGGCCCAGGAACTACGAAGAGATCAGGGCTTTGCTGGAGGGACCAAAGGAAGAAAAAGTTAGTTTAGATGATCCGTGATAATGTGCTATGTTTTAATTAATCGCGTGTTTTATGTTGTTTTAATTGCGTGTTAGTTATGTGTTGTTAAATTAAGTTGTCGCATTATGTTTTGAATAATATATATTATTTAAACTTTCATTATGTTTTAATTTACGTCAAAAATGTTCATTTAATCGATAAAATAACCAAAGATATGCATTCCGGATTACGAAATCCGGATTCACCTAGGGCGTAAGTGCATTTCGGAAAACGAAATCCGGAATGCCTCTGCATATGATTCTTTTGTATGGACCACATTGCATCAAGAGTTTATGTGGTCCACAACATCCAAAGACCTCTATAAATACATCATCTCCGGTTTTCAGCTTCAATACCAACAAAACACACACACACACCAAAGAAAATCATGCAAATTTTTGTCATTAAGCTGAGGATCTTTCTCACGCTGTCGCAAATAGAAAGCTCTCTATTTGACAGCGTGATGAAGATCTTCAGCATACTGTCAAAAATACAAACAAACACACCAAAGAGACCAGAGCAAATTTTTGTCATTGTGCTGAGGATCTTTCTCATGTTGTTTTAAATATATAGATCTCTATATAACAACATGATGAAGATCCTCAACATGCTATCAAAAATATACAGGTACTCCTTGATGCCTCCTTGATAGATAGATAACTCAAAAATATCAAGAGGTTTCTATAAGTTCGGTCCTGCTGCCTTCCAGATGAATATGTCATTTGGCAAGGCAGTAGGATCGAACTCAAAGAAATCCTCTTGAAAACAACTTCCCAAAAGATTCAACATTTCTGTTATTATGGTTTTTTTTAACTGTTTATTTGTCTTATGTTGCTTCTATTTATGTTATGTACCTTTGTTCTATTATTTTCCAAGGCATTCGCAACAAAAACGATCCAAAAAAAGGGTCTGGTGCAGTTCGGATTTTATAATCCGGACCAGCTTTATGCATTCCAGATTTTATAATCCGGAAACCCTCAGTTACATTTTGGCCGGTGACGTTTCACCAAAGGTTAGGCCGGTTAGTGGAGTTTGAATGCATATTTTGACGGTTTTGAATGTGGAACACGTTTTATTTGATTGTAATTTTTTTTGAAGAAGCTAAACTAACCCCCTCAAATTGGCACCAGAGAGAATCGAACCTGAGACCTTGAGAAGGAGCACATTCCTAGGTTCCAAGCCAATACCACTAGGCCAACCCAAGTGGGTTTGATTTGACTGTAATTAAGACCTATGACTTATTTAAGGCTATAAAAAGGCTTGGATCTTCAACATTTTCCTTCATTCTTCTTCACCTCCTTTCTTACATTTTCTTCAATTTATTTTTGTTTTTTAGGTAGGTTTTGGGAGTGTTTATGGTGTCATGGTCATTGTTGACCGCTCATATGATCTCTGCAATTGCATTGCAGCTTATGCGGGGGTCGTATAACGGTCAACAAAGACCCTTGACATCAAAGAAAGACATAAATTATTCATAGTGTACGCGTCCGGGTTTTATTTTCCGGAAACACTAACAATCTGGTTCGGAAAACGAAATCCGGACCAGGGGTATTATTGGAATTTTTGCAAGGCGCGCGAGAAGGTAGTAGGGTGGGAAAAGTAAAACCCTTTTTATTATTTGTGAGTGGGTAATAATTTGACGAAAACCGGCCCAACCCAATCCACAAACAACTTAAGCGTGAGAATAACCTTCACCTCTATATATAGATAGCTAGCTTAGGGAATAGCTAGGGCATTCATTTTTACGCAAACCTAGGGCATCCATCACTGCCCTTCGTTGGCAAAGCTGTACACTCGCAGATTTGATAAAGCATGCCGGAGAAAGAATTAAGCGAGGATATTGTGAATAAACCTAATGGAATTGATGATGACGACGACGATTGTGTGATTTTACAAGTGATTAAACCTAGTGGAGTTAATGATGATTGTGTGGTTTTAGATGGTGACCCAGAAAGCAAAGTTAAACGTGACAATGATACTCCAAATGAGACTGATGATGAGTTGCTTGTAGTAGGCGAGAAGGGAAAGGTATTTTTTCATACTATTTTTGTAAATTATCTTCTACAAAACATTGTTTCTGGATAATTTTGTCATTGACATCATAGTAGTCAGTAGCGGCCAACAGCGGCCGCAGGTAGCGTAGCGGCGATGAACCGCTACACTAATCAAATATTGGTAACCGCCAAGCCAATCAGATATCGGTAACCACTATTTGTCATACCGCTTGTCCCGTTACCCCACTTTTGGGGTCAGCCGCTACGCACCTTATCCGAGATTGACTACTATGGTAGAAGTTAAATAGTTTTGCTGTTCCTTGTGTTATTATCTCTCTTAGAACAAAAAAATTTACGGATTCATATTCTATGATTAAATTTCAATCTAATATTTTATGTATAGTGACGATGTCTTGATAGGTTTTTTTTTTTATGATTCTTCTATATTTGATTTTTAATGAATTTAAATAACTTCGAGAATTGTGTTTGAGGGTGCAATACATATCAATTTATTGAGTGAATTACTAACCCAGTCCCCTCCCCAGTCCTTTATATTGTAGAACTTGGTCAATATAATTGCCAAAATTAAGAAAACGCCAAAATGGTACAAGAAACTGAAAATCTCCAAAAACATTAGTCTTTTTAGTCTATATATAACAATTCAGTCCAATTTGATTGATAATTTTAAATTTTAAGGATCATCTAGGAATTTCATAAATTTCAAGGATGACCTTTACAATTTTAGGCACCAAAGTTGGCTACTCCTTATTCAAACTGAGATTTAAGGATTTATTTTTGTTACAACATTACTGTTTGCACTTTCTTTTTCAAAGATAAGTTCTACCCTAGATGTCTTGGTTATCATGCATGTGCTTTATATACTCAGAATTATGGTTTGCAGACTTTTATTTTTTGGCTTATGATTGAAGATATATCAGCAACATCTGGTTGTGAAGGTTAATTTTGTTTTTGACTTGCAGATTGCATGCAGAGACTATCCTCATTCTCGGCATCTTTGTGGCAATTTTCCTTATTCTTCAACCCCTCATGAGAGACACTGTGCCCAGGTATAAAAGATCATTGATTATGACTATGTCAGAATTTAGCAATTATATATGCAGTACATTGTTTAGTCATATGATTATTATTCTCTTGTGTTATTTGATAGTAACTTATGCTTTTTATTACTTTGATTTATAACTTTGGTGATACACAGTGCCACTGTTATGTGTGTGACTCTCCAGCACCATGTCTGAAGTGGGGTGATGGCCTTTTAACTACAGATCATTGTCATGCAACTGATAAATCTAAGACATGGAAAAAACTGAGAGAAGATTCCAAGCTGGTTAAGACTTCTCCATTGCCGGATTCAACCAACAATGGTACTATTGGTGATGCTGTGAATTCTCAACATAAACATATTTTGCCGCCTAATACCGAACAGTTGTCTTCACTTTCTGTGCTAATGAATTGGAGATCAAGATCAACTGCATCACGTCCGCTCTCAGCAAGGGGGTCAAGGTCAGCTATATCGCGCCCACACTCAATAACTCAGTCACAAGAAAATCAGGCCTTTCAGCAGATTTTAGCGAGTGAATTACTAACTTCTGGATTAAATAATCTCACACCTCAAGATCAGTCCTTTGAGAAGATTTTAGAGAATGAACTGTCCTCACTAAATTCTACAGTAAATAATCAGGTCTCTAGGTCAACCAAAACAAATCCACTTGCTGGAAATCCCTTGCCTCAATATCAGGCCTCTCAGCCGATTACAATGGATGCAAGGAATGCATTGTCCTCACTGCGTTCTAGAATACAGAATCAGATATCCATGCAAAATAATGTCCCTGCATTTGCCATGCAAAATAATGCCTCTGGATTCACCACAGCTTCCACAATACTGAATGGCCTAAACAATGGTATATCTCAAGAATCAGGATCTACGTTGGGAAGAAATGGATATCCTTTTCACACCGTTCCAAGTACGTCTCTAGGTGTACAAAACCATGCCATCCAAAAGAAGCGAGGAAGCAAAGTTCACAGTTTAGGAACGATGTTCAATGGGATAGACAGTATCGGTGCTTTGACAATGACAACCAACGGCGTTACACCTCCTGGTGCAACTAGTTTAAACAATCTTTTCAATCCATACGGTGTTAGATATCCTGCTGCTGCAACAAGACTTTTCATACAGAAGAAATGGTTATGGACAAGATGGTGCTTGGATCGCTAATACTTTCAACTCATTGCTCACACAACCAACCTATAGTCCAACATTTGCAACTCAACTACCTTACCAGTCAAATAATAATATCCAGGGTAATGCAAAGAAGTCTAGTACTCCATCTAATGGAAGTAGTCACCTCTCATTTGATGATGTCAAGCCCTAGATTCTAATTCCAGCTAATATAAATGTTGCTTTAGGATCTGAAAACAATATATCATCAGCACAAGTTGCTATCTGTTGGTAATTTTTGTCTTTTTGATTTCACTCCTTTAATTTGAATACAACAATTTCCGATATTAATTATATTTTATTAATTGTATAATCTAATTAATACATTAATACCATCTGTATCACATCTAAGTTAATATCTTCAACTTTACATCTGCGGTAATACTTCAATTCAACCACATTCTTAAGTATAAGGAAGAAATAGTCATTGCTGGTGGATCAAAATATAAACAAAGTCTAACTAACTTCATCCTATTTCATACTATATCTCTCAAAATGTCTTTCTATGGAATATATTTCAACACAAAATTTTGGAAAAAAAAAAGTAGTTTAGGAATTACAATATTTTTTTACATTGACCATTGTTCTCAATCTGCGTGTAATTAATTACTTTTGCTTGAGTCCAAATGGAGTACACTAATACTATGTGTATCACACCTAAGTCAATATCTTCAACTTTACATTTGAGTGTAAAAGAAGTATTTCTCTTTCTTTTATTTTTAGTTTTATCTTTAATATGTATGAAACAAACAAATGCGCCACTCATCTTAGGTCGAATGAAGTACTTCATTTTTAATATTATCAAAAATAAATTTTATCTATACATGTGATAAAAAAAAAGGATCAAAGTTGATATTTTGTCTCACACAAGTATGTATAATGTTGATACATTACTACCACAGATAACTCTTTCGAGCTATCCCCACCAGGCACCCACCACGCAAACATCCTTTCCTAATTTCACATCCGGAGGAGGAATGTGCCTTATTGTTTTAAAACTAGTGAGTTTTTACCTCTTGTCCTATGTGACATTATTAATGAAAAAAATTATAATGTTTGATAACGATCGTTCAAATAATTTTAGTCATTACGTTTTGTCCATGTTTTTAAATTAACTCGTGTGTTCTTTAAAATTTTGAATTAGTTTTTATAGTCATGTTTACCTCATTGAGAAAAACCTCTCTTTTAAAAATTTAGAATTTTTTACTATGGATGAATTACATATAAATTCTTATATTATTGACGCTTAAAAATTCATATTTAATTAATTAATATTTTGTTAAACAATTCTAAAATTTTGTGGAAGAGATTGTTATAATATTTTAAATTTGTCTATAAAAATTTATTCAAAAATATAAAGTGTACACATGGATTGACTTAAATATAATAAAAAAATGTCGATAGAAAATACTTGAAGGACTATTGTTTGAAGATTTTTTTTAAAAAAAACAAAAATATGGTCTATTTATAGGGAATTAAACTTCTTTAACCCTCCCCTCAATTTTTTTTAAACTTCTTTGACCCTATTAAATATTATTATTATTTTATTTTTGAACAAGCAAAAATGAGATATATTACTAACAAATGAGCATCCTTAATAGCACAAATGTGCCAAAAAGAACCTCAAAAGTATACAGTCCAGCAAGTCATAATAGAGAAAATTACAACAGATTAGCTGATGCTCAATCAAACACACGGGCTCGACCACCACATATGGAAATTATGACGAATATTAATATTAGTTGTCTTCGTCCACCGAAAGAGTCTCCAAGCCAAAATCAAAACCTTCAAGGGAACCTGCTAATGCCAAATGAAGTATGTAGCATCAGAGGTCACGGGCTCTTGGTTGCTAAGCATGTAATACACACCCTTGACCGAATAACCATCAATCAGATCGATCCGCCAAAGCCACATATCTGTAGAATCATGCTGCAAAGAAATATCATGAAGTAAAATCTTACACTCTCCCAACAAGTCCTCCTCACAAGCCCATAATCCTATCCCTACCTTTTATTATTGTTGTTGTTGTTGTTGTTGTTTACTGTTTTCTATTCCCGAATAAGTAACGCAGATTGTCTAGTTGGAACGACAATGCATGTGGATACGATATTCTACTTACAATTTATCACACCCTTCGGTCACAAATATAAGCAAAAATCCATGTTTTAGATTCATTCAATAAATGATGCATGTGGTCTTTATTATAGAGAACATACATCATTTATTGAATGAATCTAAAATATGAATTTTTGTTTATATTTATGACCGGAGGATGTATTTGATAAATGATTCGGTACACTTGTCTAAATCTGACCATCACTCTTCGGACTCTGTGTTGACGATTCATGCCTCCCCTCCTAATGAGATGATTCCGCTGATTAAAGATGATGCTTGGGGAACTTTCTTCCCTAGGGGCTAGCTAGCTTATGTTCTTTTTTCTTTCTGTCTTCTGCTGTTTTTTTTGTTTCGTTTCGTTTCTTTTTCCCCTTGTACCAAAAAGAAAAAATTGGAGGGTTCGCAACAGTTGAAAACTATTCATGAGTACTAAATACGATCAAACGATACAACTTTACACCATCGGATCCAAAAGTTCATATTACACCCCTAAAAAAGTAATAGTCCCATTATTACATCATTCAAGTCATCGTTTAAACACGTGTCACAATGATCAAGAAATGAGGCAAATCAATCCTTGAGTTATCACTTATCACATCTGTGAGCATAACTCAGTTGGCAGGGACATGCATTATTATATGTAGGAGTCGGAGTTCGAACCCTGAACACCCCACTTATATACTTTGAAAAAGGTGAATTCTAACCACTAAGCTACTTGAAAAAAAAAAAAAAAACTTTAGACTTCCACCTCATGTATGAGCTACAAGTCAAGATGAACAAGGTATACCAGCAGTAAATCAAGTTCCCATATTTGGATCGAGCTGAAACCACATCGTCAAAATTTTCAAATCGACCCACATAGGATAAATTTCAAAACTTTCCACTTCAATACTTAGACTAAGTGTTCAATACGTGACCCTAGGTATTGCAACATTTTGTTCAAGATATTGGAACTGCAATATTAGTATAATTTATACTTTTTTTTTGTTGAAGGGATATATACTATGTTTTTTATCAAGTATTATTATAGAGAAATAATTTTTTAGTACAAAATGACTAATCATTTTCCCCTTAATGAATTTGTAATTTTTTTTTCCTTAATGAAATATCAAAATGTAAATGAGTTAAATCAATGCATTTATTTTTGATTGGTACTAAAATACACATGTAGATGATTTTATTTTGATACTCCTCTTTTCTTTTTTTTACTAAGATTTTGATATATTTAGTTTTTTTTTTTACGAAATTTTGATACACAGTTGATTATGCAAAATATTTTATGTATTGGAATAATACGTTGAGCTTCCATTTTGAATCTGAATTGATTTTTTTTTGGGTACAAATCTGAATTGAATTTTTATAGGAATGTTATTTGAATTTTTTGAAGAACAAAAATAAATGATGTTACGATTCATAATGATTTCAATTGTGAATCTAAGTTCAAATATTTACAACGTAGGTTGGTCCATAATTGATATATATTTTTTTAGTGCACATGATATGATAGAGATATAATATGAAACTAAATAAGGATAGGAAATGATACAGACAAGATAAACATTAATCCTATCACATGTTTGGTGCACACATGATAACAAACATGATATCATATATATCACAATTAAATGACATAATTACCCTGTAATTAATTATAATTAAATATAATTAAGATATTATTAGTTATACAAAGTTATAAAATAAATTTGTCAATCGTCTTCTTCCTATGTTTAGGGATGCCGTCTTCTTCATTCTTAATGAAAAATTGAAAAAAAATTCATGGCTTCTTCAATTAAAAGAAATTGTTTACTCTTCTTCCTTTTTCAATTACAAAGTTCCATCAAAACCCCTTTGTGTAACTCCAACTTGTAAAAAAAAATCATACACCACCAGAAACCTATAAATTTTTTACAGTTACAAACTAAACTTTTAACCCAACTAATTGTTGTATCTGTTGAAGATAATACGAAATTCCTAAACTCTCTATTTCATCTCTTTTTAAATTTGACTTGAATATAAAATAGACAATCAAGAAAGAAACAAACAAAAAATTAAACAAATCGAGGAAAAAGTGATTGTAGGGTGGAATTGGGGTCAGATCTGTAACAAATAGAAGATATGACGTTGAAGAGTTATTGGGGTCAGATTTGTAACAAATATAAGATATGGCGTTGAAGAGTTATGGAGGAAGAGGTACATGTTGATGGACGGAGAGTATAGAGAACATAAGTGATGAATTGAGAGAGAGGGCAAAATAAGAATTTTTGTGCTAATCATGATAAGATAATTCTAACCCACGAAAAACTAACGATAAAAATAACAAAGGGTGAGTATGATAGGATTACAAATGGGTTTAAGTTATCCTTTCCTATTGGCGCATTAAACAACAAATTGAAACATGATATGATAGTTTTATCATATTCTGTCTTCCTATCATGTGCACCAAACGACCTCTAAGGATTAATTACACATGAATATAATGCAAGCAAATAACAAACTACGATGCAAGACTTTTTAGATAGCAAAACCATTTTTCGTAAAGACAACATTCATCGGCCTGTGAGATATGGCATTATTGTGAATGAGATTGTCTATTTCGTTGATTGGTAATATATAAAGGGGATTGCTATATATCCCGAGAAAATATTCAACGAAGGCTTCACGAATTGCAAATTTCTTTGATAACAAAAAAAAAGTTCTCCCACTTACCAAACATGATGTCATCAACAATAAATGCAGCAATATTTTAAACGGTCGTTGAACCATTCGTGATTCAACTTGTCGCTTTATACAACACTTTCCATATATAAATAGCTTGGTCAGTATTTATTTTTTTATTTACTTTTAGTCTTGAAATTTTTTCTAACTCAGATTAGCCTAGAATTCGACTTATATAAACTTTTTCTAGTTTCTTTTTTAGCAAAACTGGTATCAATATTCCATTACAAGAAATGAATCAATAATTCAATAATGGCTGTATAGTTGTAAATCAGCTGTCCCACTGGCGGAGCCCTTCATGGGCTGGGGTGGGTCACGGCTCACCCGGAAAAATTAAAAAATCAACGATTATAAGTCTACTTTGCGAGATTTTATACAATTTTATGTCAGTTTTAGGTTTCGGTTGATCTAAATTCTCGCAAAGTGATGAAGTGGCCCACCCAAAAAATTTAAATAATTCAATTATAGGTCTATTTTGCGAGACTTTAAACAATTTGTCACCAACTAATTTTAGTGGCCCACCCCAACTTTTTTTTCTAGCTCCGCCACTTAGCTGTCTCATATCATGTTATTAAATATGGGAAATACTAACCGGTGTCCCCGGGGCACTAGTTAAAGATATGAAAAAGGAAATTATACCGTAATTAATGCATTAAAATTGTGTAATTAATTTATAATAAAGTCAAAAACAGTTTCCTTTTATGGTAATAATTCTTTTTTATGGTATGTTTAACCAGTGCCCCAAAGGCACCGGTTAGCAGGACCCATTAAATATTATCAAATGAATGTCGATATATGCATTTCAAATTAAATAACATTAGTTAGAATATTCCTCAAAAAAAATAAAATTAGTTAGTATATTCTTTCATCTCTGGAATGAAATTTATTACTAGTTTTTATGGGAGGTTGACATAAGGAATAGGAGAATCGCATCTAGGATTGCATACTATAGAATGAAATGAATCTTTTTATTTTAGTCTTTCATCCATATTTGTATTTGCATTTTATACTTGAAAATAACGTTAAAAAAAGAAGATAAATGAAAAATTAAGTTAAATCTAAGGAAAGCAATTTTTGCATGAATCATGGTTGTATATTTGGGCAGTAGGATTAGACCTCTGAAATTAGTCGGAAGTTTAAAAAATAAAAGTGTCCTATATCATTTAACCGAAATGTTATTAATTAATATTAAATGAATGTCAATACATGAATTTCAAATTAAAAAACATTAATTAGAATATTCTTTCTTTATAGGAATGAAATTTATTAACCTTTATGGGAGGTTGATATATGGAGCAGGAGAATTGCATCTAGGATTGGAGTTTTTTTTGTTTTTGTTGGAAGCATATGTCCAGGAGTATAGCATACGAAAATACACGTTAATCATTTATGAAAGTTCTTAACTGGACTGACTAATTTGTATTTTTTATGGTAGATGAAAGAGATGGAAACGTCGTCATAAACTCTCACACACAAAGTGAAGGTACCAGGGTTTGAACTCTGATCATTACGTCCGGCCTAACAATGTTGATATTTTTGCCAGTTGAGTCAGGAATTATGAGACAATTTGTATTTTTCCGGATGAATTTAAGACAAGCATTTCTTGACAAAAGAAAAACCTTGCATTTTAAAAAAAAAATTATATTGCTTTTAGGAGTAATGTTTAAAACAGAAAAATTTCATGATAAATTGTCGTCAATCACCACCGTTGTATAATAAAAACCAAAAAAGATGTTGCACAAAATAGTCTATGGTTGATTTTGAATTGAGTCAAAGGGAAACAGTATATACTCTTTGAGTGAAGAAAAAGGTCAAAACTAATCCAGCTATCTATGTGAATAATTGAATATACTCATTGGTCAAATATTAATACTCCTATTTTAGTTACTTTTTAATTTTCAGTTTAAAATTTATTTCAAAAAAAGTAAATAATAATTTTCAGTTTAAAATTATTTAAAAAGTATTGATAAAGTTAAGAAATTTGGTTAAAAAAAGTATCTTTTTTATAAAATGAATGAATCTTTTTTATTGTTTTGTTTTGAAAAACCTAAAGCTACGCTTCACCATATTAAACGCTACAAGATTCCGTTCAAATCTTCAATATTTATACCAACACAGCACAACACCATTATTCTTCACCCCACAATTCCTATATTAAACCTATTTTCTGCAACCATCACCGCCGTCTATGATGGCTTCTTTCACTTGCTCCGCCTCCGACCTCCACGCTCTCCTCGGCAGTAGCGGTGCAAACTCCACAGCCGCTGCCGAATACATCTGCAACGGCTTCAACGCTGTTGCAAACAAATTCATTGACACAACCTATGCTGTTGACAACACCTACCTTCTCTTTTCCGCTTACCTTGTTTTTGCCATGCAACTCGGTTTTGCAATGCTTTGTGCAGGTTCCGTTCGTGCCAAAAACACTATGAACATTATGTTAACCAATGTTCTTGATGCTGCCACTGGTGGCATCTTTTTCTATATTTTCGGGTTTGCCTTTGCTTTCGGCACACCTTCTAATGGTTTCATTGGAAAACATTTTTTCGGTCTTAGTGATTTTCCTTCTCAGTCTTTTGATTATGGATATTTTCTGTATCAATGGGCTTTTGCAATTGCTGCAGCAGGAATCACTAGTGGTTCAATAGCTGAGAGAACGCAATTTGTTTCTTATTTGATTTATTCGTCTTTTCTAACCGGTTTAGTTTATCCAATCGTTGCTCATTGGTTTTGGTCTGCCGATGGTTGGGGTAGTCCGGTTCGGTCTGAAAATCTTTTGTTTGGTTCCGGTGTTATTGATTTCGCTGGTTGTGGTGTTGTTCATTTAGTTGGTGCTGTTGCTGGTTTTTGGGGTGCTTTTATTGAAGGACCAAGAATTGGTAGATTTGATCATGAAGGGAAGGGTGTTTCAATGAGAGGACATAGTGCTACTTTAGTTGTCATGGGAACATTTTTACTTTGGTTTGGTTGGTATGGTTTTAACCCAGGTTCTTTTCTTAACATCTTGAAAACTTATGGTGAAAGTGGTAATTACTATGGTCAATGGAGTGCTATTGGGAGAACAGCTGTGACAACTACATTGGCTGGATGCACTGCAGCTCTCACTACTTTGTTTGGAAAACGTTTGCAAACAGGTCATTGGAATGTTACTGATGTTTGTAATGGTTTGTTAGGTGGTTTTGCGGCTATAACTGCAGGTTGTTCTGTTGTTGATCCTTGGGCTGCAATTATTTGCGGATTTGTTGCCGCTTGGGTTTTGATTGGATGCAATTTGTTAGCTGAGAAATTTCAATATGATGATCCTCTTGAAGCTGCTCAACTTCATGGTGGTTGTGGTACTTGGGGGATTATTTTCACTGCTTTGTTTGCTAAGAAACAATATGTTAATCAAGTTTATGGTGGTTCACCTGATAGGCCTTATGGTTTGTTGTTGGGAGGTGGTGGAAGATTATTGGCTGCACATTTGGTTCAGATTTTGGCTATTGTTGCTTGGGTGAGTGTTACTATGGGAACCTTGTTTTTTATTCTTCATAAATTGAATTTGCTTAGGAGTTCACATGAAGAAGAGATGGCTGGATTGGATTTAACTAGCCATGGTGGATTGGCTTATGAGTATCATGAGGAGCTTGAAGAATTTTCCAAGAAACGTGCAATTGAAATATGAAGGAAACTATGGAAGACTCTTTCTTCAATGTGTTTGTGTTTAAAGTGAGTGAGTAATAGTAGATGTATTTACCCTTAATTTAAATAAAAGGGTGGATAAATATATTCCTTATTTCTCACTTTATAGACGAATTCAGTTTAGAAAAAGTTTCATTAGTGAAATACTAGTGTTATGGTTAGATTTGTTGGTGGTATTCTAGAGGTGGTATGTTATAAATTATACTGTTGCAGGATTTTGGGTGGAAATGTGACTTTTTATACTATACTTCCACTGGTGGATGAACATTGAAAAAACTGATTTTGTTGAATTCACCACATACTGCATACTTTCAACTTAGCATTACAAAGCCTTTATATAGGCTAGAAGGAAACTG
>Ga0315914_1007935_pt1 | contig 14442 bp, 10 predicted proteins | sample MpolenodulesMG_FD_203920 | JGI IMG/M metagenome (GOLD analysis project Ga0315914, IMG submission 203920) | Medicago polymorpha root nodule microbial communities from Los Angeles, California, United States - elongated nodules | ecosystem: Host-associated > Plants > Roots > Nodule | place: USA...
ACTCATGTATTCTAATTACACACCTGAACAATTTAAGTATGAGTTGAATAGGGTTGTTGATAGTTATGGTGTATTAAAGAATAAGTGGGTGATTAAAATATATGAATTGAAGCGAATGTGGGAAAGTGCATACTTGGGAGACCATTCTGTGTTTGGAGTTGGAACGACATCAATTTGCGAAGGTGTGAATTCATTTATCAAGAAGTATGTTCAAAATAAAAATAGCCATCTTGGTTTCCTGCATAATTTTGAAAGAGCTGTCAAAGACTACAAACATAATGAATTGTTGGCTGATTGCAAATCGTTTTATTATAAACCTGTGTTGAGAGCTTCCTTGCCTGGATTTGAGCATGGAGCTTCAAAAATATTCACTTTTATAAAATTCCAAGAAGTCAAAAAGACGATAGAGGATGTTGCGGTTATGTCTGTAGTCTTTGATAGCTCTTTCAAAATTATGCAGGAAATCAACAAGGCTATATTTGTTTTGAAAATACTTCTTGATAAATGAATTCACTCCTTCGCATATCGATGTCGTTCTATCTCCGCACACAAAATTGTCTCGCATGTATGCACTTTCCCACATTCGCTTCAACTCATATGTTTTAATCACCCACTTATTCTTTGATACACCATAATCGTCAACAACCCTCTTCCACTCGGACTCAAACTGTCCAGGCGTGTAATTAGAATACATGAGCCTGTTAAACACTTCTAAGAATGTGGGATCTTTTATATGCACACGAGAATGTTGATGTAGATGCCATGAACAAATGCGATGCCTTAGATTTGGAAATACAACTCTAATAGTTTCCCTCATTGATTTATCCCCATCAGTAACAACCGCTTTTGGATGTTTGTCATACATGGCTTTTGAAAACATATTTAAAACCCACTTATATGTCTCTGTTTTTTCATTATAAATTAAAACACATGGAAAAATAGTCGTTTCTCCATGGTGTATGAATCCTGTAAAAATTACAAATGGCTTGCCATACCTGTTCCTTTTATAAGTGGTGTCAAAGAGAACAATATCACTAAAACATTCATAATCAAGCCTGTTGGCAGAATCTGCCTAAAAAATATTTTCTAATTGTCCATCATCTGTAAAGGTAAACTCTAAAAAACGGTTGAACCGTTATCAACTTTACCTTGAAAATAACTCAAAGTAGCAATAGTATCTGTACCTTCAATTTGAACCGTTCCTTTATGATCAATGTAGTTATACAAGTCCTTTTTGATAAATCCAAGATTTTCACGCCCTCCTTTTTGGCCCCTTAAAAAACCTAGTATATGACAGGTTCTAACAGCTTGAGAATGCAAACCACTGATAATTTGTTTATCCGATTCACTCAATTTCCGATAATTCGGAATCAATTGAAAAGAAATATGTAGGACATAGTTCATGGTTGTGATCCGACTCGAAATTAGTAACTTTCCTAATCTTCTAAATGCAATTATAGGCTACTCGAAGTCTATCAAGACATTTAGTCACATGCTTGCCTATTATTATGTCCATTCTTCTTATTTTTAGTTTCACTATTTCCTTGTTTATTTCAAAGTAATTGCCACGCAAAAAATATTCCCTCATGATCTTTTACCACATCATCCTTCCTTATGGAAAACCCATGGAAATGTCCATACGCTTTGTAAAATTGTATAGTTTCTTCCGTTGTGCTAAACTCCATACTCTTATATCATCATATGTAATATCGCCTAAACTTTTATGACCATTGCAATTCTCTGTCTTTGTATCTCCATCATTACCAACGCCATTATCACTGGTGAATTCTACCTATTCACTATCATTATCAAGATGTTGAGTTGCTTCACTATAGATTGACATTTTAAATTAAATTTACCTGAAATAATAGACAGTAATATGTTCAACAACAAATCGCAAACCACTTTTGAATCTCTCTCTCTCATAATTATTTCAAACACATCACAAACCCGTCTCTCAAATCCCTAATATATTGCTCCTAAATCCGTCTCTACTATTAACAACTGAGAAATTGTGGATTTTGTTACTTGGAAGTTTGGGTTTGTCTAGGCTTCTTAAAAAATTGTCACTTGGAAGTGATAACTAGGGTGAATTTCTTCCCTGAATTTTAACTTTTTTTGTTCTTTCACCTTTGAATGAACTTCATTAGTTTCATATACAAATTTTTAGGAATCCCTTTTGATTCTCTTTTGTTGGGTGTTCTTTGAAGATATCTATTTAGGTCTAGATTATGTTTTTGTTGTTTTGATTATTTGTGTCTTCATTGAGTTTATGTAGTGACTTTTTTGTTGATTTCTGATAGATTTTTCTTTTCTAATAATGGTTATTTACAGGGGAAAATTTAACCTTTTTATGTTGCTAAATCCTTGGTTGATTTTTATCGTTGTGCTTGGACCGTCAATATATTTCTAAGGACCTAAAAGACCTTCAGGAAGGCTTTTAGACCCTCTCAGAGGCCTCAGTGCCCTCCATAAGGGCCCTGAAGCCCAAGACGCGCCCTCCACAGGGCGCTGCCTCTATCTTCTTCTAGAAGTCTCTAGAACACTCCTAAAATACCTAAATACCCCTATTACTTGCCGACCAAGTAACCGCAAAACTGTCCCATAGAGGGCTATAAATACAACCCTTGAGAGCACTCTCAAGGCATGACCAATACAGATTAACCCTAATCTCAATTATTGTACTTTTGCAAGTACAGTGCTGTTCTGCTATCTGCATTTATCCGGTTCTGTTTGTTTAGCTCTGTGATGTTCTGTTCATGGTGTTTTTGTGCTTAGACCTGGTTTTTTTTTTACAGGCTACAAAAATCGTTAAGTGTTTAAGTATCATTTGAGACTATTTGTAGAACAAATCATTGTAGCATATATTTCACACTGTTATGGTAGGTAGATAATAGCTGTAGCTTATGTCTGTTGAGTTTGTTTACATTAGTAAAGGTATGTGCTTGCCGGTTTGTAATGTGTCTTAGGTTACTCAATATAAGCTCCGAAGCCATGAACAGACACTGACAATAGACATACCACCCACACCAAATATGCCTTTGATCAAAGTTGTCATTGTTACAGAGAATTTAAGTAGTTTTTGTATGAAAATGAACCTGTGTTTGCAATAGTTTTAGTAGAAATCAGTCCTACTTTATGGAAGATTATATTCATTTTTTCTAGACATAATGAGGATTATATTGAATTTTTTGAATTAAATATAAAGTTAGTTCTATTAGAATATAATTTATTATGGAAGTTGAGTCGTGTAGGAATTTATACACAAGATTTTGGGTTTTGTGCACTGGTGTAGTTCTGTTTTGACAAGCTGTACTGGTGTAAATCTATTAAGTGGCATTTGTTTGTAACTTATTTGTTTGTGACAAGTTGTATTCTTTCAAGTTGGCTACATGTGTAATGTATATATACCTATTAAAATAAAATTTCCTATTGGACAAAAACTATAATGTTAGCCATGTTGGGACTTTATAATTTTTCATGTTTATACTTGATTTTCCACTTCTTATGAATCATTGGATCGGAGGGATAAATATCTTAATGACTGGCAAAAAAAGGAGTATTAGAGTCCTCATTAGGAAGATACAATGAGGGACCTGAATTATAGAGAGTTGAACTAACTAACTCTTTATTTGAATATGTATATTGTAACACAACTCTTTTACAGAAACACAAATAAAAAGCAAATATGTTCCTCTAATATGTTCTCCCAATCTTGTTTTTTTCTTCTGTCATTAATAAATTTGTTGCTTTTATGTACCAATTTTCTTTTGTTGCTTTTATAAAAAAACAAAAGATTACTATCCGTTAATTGATTAAAAGGAAATTCATATTTGTTTGTATGTAACTACATTCAAGAAATAATGATACTATACCTTTCCTACTACTAGCGTAGCAAAGGTAATCAGATTCATCCTCCATTTCACTTCCACAGTGGTTTTTATCGCACTTTGCTGGGTGATTTTCCCCTGTTTCAAAGCTTGTGTCTCTGATTTGACTTTGTTGGGCGAATGAGTATTTCGCTGGGCGAAGGTCCTGATCTTTAAGGTTCCATGCTTCCAGCTTTCATTTCTGTTTCATTTGATTCACGATAGTGTTGGTCTAAGTAGTAAAAGCACAAGAAATGCTAATGCAGTCTTGACACTCTACTAATTACAATGCCTAAGATTTTCATGATGCTTGCAAAATAAATCAATAAGTGCTGTATAAATAATAATTGGGGTATTATAGAAGCGGTTGAATTTATTGATTAAAAATTAAGACTTTGTTTTCTTTGGTTCTCGTGGACCGTTCTTAGAGCTTATTGGTATTCCTCATTGTGCTCAACTCTCCTTCTTAACCAAAATCAATTGGCTACCCACCCCTAGTTATGGTGTTTTCATCCCTTCCACAGTCTCCACCCCTAATTCGCTTCCAATAGCTTTGTGAATCGTGATTCATCATCACGTGGCCTCTCACTTTTCATTTGGGAATCCAACGAAAACATCATTGGTGGCCGATAAACCATTCCATTTTGATTTGACATGTCTCCCGCAATAGGTATGATTGATAAACTTTCCAAGGAGGTGTAAACCTTCCTGGAAACATTCTTGGAAATACCCATGATAGCGGGAATTTTCTCATATGGACCGTTCAATCCATCTGGAGATAGCAAAGGCCATTGTCGCGAGCGAGCCTCTCTTTCTGGATAAAGCCCTCTATTGCATCTTTCAGTTGAATGTAATCTTTAGTGTTGTGGCCATGACTTTTGTGAACCTGCATTCCTTTTATCTTTCAACTCTAGCTTGGTCTAAGACCTTCTGGGGAAGTTCGACCCCTTCACCCCTAAACTTTGCTTTGGTGCATTCCTGGAGAATACATTCTCGTCGAGTGTTCAAGGGTGTGTGTTTTTGGTACAGTAGGGTTTGCTCTCGATTATCTCTATCTTATTTGAAATTTCCTTCACCACGTTTCTCATCCTCTTGTTTGTCATGACCTCCATGTATGAAACTACTTGTGTCCACCATTTACTCAACAAACTTTGTCACTCGAAGCTAGAGTAAATTCCTCTTCATGCCCTTATCAACCTCTTTTACTAAGACAACCTCTTTGTTGTACCTTGTTGTAAACTCCCGCAGGGATAAAAAAAAGATATATTTTTTTTCTTAGGCAAATGGTAGGGAACATATTTTTTTGTCTCGTTTGGTTTTTTAAGCTCTTAAACTTTTTTTTTTTTTGAAGATTTATAAATGAATTTATTAGTGGTTAATCTGATTTTTAAAACTAGTAAATTAGTTAAAAAAACTATGAAAAATTAAATTATTATGAACTATATTCTTATAAAAAAAAGTTATCATACGTTACATGATGATAATGGTATAATTACAATGATATAATATTTCATCAATATTACAGCTCTTCCTTGAAAAATCAATATTGCACCCAAGGTACAATCATATTTACGGTAACCTTTTTTCGCACACTTTCCTTCCTTATTTCTCTAATTGACTTGAGCATTAGAGTGCTATCCTATTTTTCTTCTTGTTCCTTTCCCCTCCTTGGATAACTACCGCCACCACACCGGAGAGTTACTTCCGCCGCAACAAAAATCACTTTTATGGACACTTTTCACCGATTACTCATACCCGGTCCACTCGGTATTTTTTGCTTGAATTATTTTTGTATTACACTTTTTCTTGTGTTGTGGAAATATAATAACACCATAATAAAGTTATGTGCAATTCTTTTTTATCAAGAGAGTTATGTTTTAACAATTGATCTGCATATTTAGTTGTGTTTCTACTTTTTCATTTTTTAGTTTGTTACCCTTTTAAATGATATAGGAAAATAAACCAGACATATATATATTCATATCGTGTTTGTTACATTTTTTTAATATTTAAATTTATCCTTATATATTTGTTACATGTGTTATTTGTATTGAAAATTGAGGGTATTTTTGGAAAGAAAAGTTCAACCCAAAAGTGTTGAAAGGGGTAGTTTTCTTTATATATAGTATAGATATAAAGAAAAGGACAAAAGTTACCTACAATTCTTTAGGTGTTTTTGTATGGTTCTTAACTAAAAATACAAATTTTTTGGATATAACAAACTTTGAGAAAATTATGGATTTAAGGAAATCATGATGAATTTAGTTAAGAACCATACGAAAAGCACCTAAAGAATTGTACCTAAGTTTTTTCCTAAAGAAAATAGCCTCTTTTGGATTTTTTGGCATGTTTTTTCCTTTTCCAAAATTACCCTCGACTTTCAATACAAATAGTGCATATAACAAATAGATAAGAGTAAATTCAAATATTAAAATAAAAGTGTAACAAATACGATATGAGTATATATATTTCCATTTTTTCTTTATCCTTTAAAAAATGAAACAGACTAGATGAGTATATTCATACTTACATTTTCATTATCCCAATTATACATATAAACAACTTTTTCTGTAATAAAAATTGTTGTTTGTGTCATTAAAAAAAAAAAAGAATTTAGATTATATTTTTTTGTTATATTGTTGGTGTCATTGATAATCATGGTTAGTTTGATTTGTTATAATTTGAAAGCAACAAACATTTATATATTCAGTTTTAATCAAAATTAAAATTTCATAAAAAACAAAGCTCATAATTTTCAAATGTTAGCACAATAAAAAGAACGGAAAGATGGGCATGTGAGTGTTCGTCTTTTCGATAGTAATAATAATGATGATGATCAATGGTGAAAAAAATTCAATGTACAAATAAAATAAAGCATTAAAGAGGAAATAACACATTTATTTTAAATTAAAAGTATCACAGGATAATAAAAAAAAAGTTAAAAAATAATAGGTTTAAAGTTAATACTAGAGGTACATGAAAACACCAGAAATAGGTTTGAATTGTGTTATAATATTTTTACAAATTTCTTTAAAAACTTTATTTTCCATTTGAGAAAATACCTTTATCAATGAAATTTTGAAAATAAAGTGAACACATATAAAAGGTATAGATATAAATAGATATAAAGGGAATGTTATTCGATCAACTATTTTTGGGACAACTTATGGAACAATTAAAATATACAAAGTGTTATGGATCAGCTAAAACACTTAGGCCCAATTACCTAGTCTCAGTACAAATCCAGGCCAAACTCCGCATTTGGCAACATTACTCGCAACACACCTCCTCCCCATGAAGGGGTGCTCGGAGCAACATTGACTAGTTCAAACGAACTATAACGGTCACCATCATGGCTCGGGGAATAACAACAGTTTCACTAGACAACATAATTTGAATATGTCGAAAAAGAATATTAACCCTCGTAGGCTCCGTCGATTCAGATTTAACAGGAAAACCTTCAGGAACAAATATCCAAAAATAATTCTCATAAGCGGTTTTATTCCGCTTAACGCACTTTGCAAGCACACTAAGAAAATCCTTCGTCAAAACAACCAAAACGCATGTCCATTTCCAATCACAACCCTATCAGGCTGAACAATACAAGTTTTTCTTTCTTCAAAAGTGAGTAACCAACAGAACTGTAATCATCGAAAATTGGTCCAGCAAATAAGTAAGCGTCCACTAATTCGACGATCTTAGCGCAGAATGCATAGCTCGCTGCACACCAAAATGTTTCAATGATTTTTTGGTGATTCTAAGTAGCTTGTCCTTTATAAGATGGCATGACTGAACATGGATAAGCACTTTTATCAGCTAGTTCAATAAAAGCTTCACATGCTTTTGCCACTCTCGTACTGGTTTTACTGCTTTATTTTGAAACTCTTCTACTACTGATATATGGTCGTTATCTTCTTTCTTTTAAATAAATTGCAGGCATATAAATGGTATACCCAATACTAAAATCAAATCAAAGAACTACAAACGACAAATAATGGTTCAGAAAGAGACATAAAACTTGATTGATGCATTTATCACTGCCTTTTCTATTTGCATAATTACTTCCTGGTTATGCTTCAATTAATCCTTCAACAAAACAACCACGAAAAGTCGTATGATAATGATAATGAAAATCTTCCTAGAAAAAATAAATCAGTTTCTGGCAAATATGTATTATCTAGCAAAAAGATAAATTGCATTTGGAACCAAATTGTGTAAAATGATAGATTCATTTCCTCTTTTTTTTCTTTTTCTTTCCAGGGTATAGGTATATAAAAGGTGAGGTATAATTGAAATAAAGTGAAAGAGTAAGGTGCTTGACTAAACCTAGTTTGTGATTGAGAAGTATTAATGAAAATTGTTACCCCTTAAAGCCTACTAAGAAATAGATATCTATCAATGAAAAAGAGCAAGATTGAATTTGCAGTAGTAGATAATATAGAACAAAATATAACTTCATGACTAGACTATAAAGTAACAGAACTAGAATTCATGGAACAGAAAAACTAAATAGAAAAACCACAATCCAATTAAGAAACAGAAAGGAAAACCACAATTTAGTGATATTACAAACCAAAGGTCCAGGATTTCTAGATATTATTCAAAACAAAAGCCGAAACTACAACTGCTTGATAATTCTGGCTCATTTGAAAGATCATTAAATCAACCAACTAGTTTGTTTTTGCTTTGATGTCAAAACCGGTAAAAAACGTCCAAGTCCACTAGTCAGGGTAAATTTTGATGTGAAGAATGCTTCAAGGAAGCTCAAAGCCTACACCACAAGTAAAGGGAATACAAGAGGTTAAAATTGCAGAAAAAAGTAAATAAATTCAGTAATATAATAATAGCCACCTTACCTCATCTTCATCAATGGTAATCACCTTCACTTCAAGATCATCAAGAGGAAGGCTTAATTCTTTCAGATATGAAAGGAAAGAATTAGCAGCAAGTGGTTTTACTTCTAGATCATCTCCCACCACATATAATGTTGCTCTCCTCACAAATCCTACAGCACCTTCTCTTGGGTCGAGTTCAATCACGCTTCTTCGATTAACAATTGATACAGGTAAATTAGAAATCACTTCCTCTATTGTATTATAATCATCATCGTCATCATTGTGATGAATACCATAATAATAATAATCAGGGAATTTTAAAGGAAAAATGTCGAGGGGTTGGTTTGGACAACCAAAGTGTGGTGCTATACAAGGATGGAGCAACTTAGACATGGGAATCAAGTTCTTCAAACTCTTGTACAAATTACCAACACATCCAGGAAAATTGTTGGGTATTAAAATTTTTATAATGGACCCTAATGGAATGGTAAGGAAGCCAAAAATGAAGTCAATAAAATCTCCATCAGCTTCTGCAATGACGATCTTTTTCTGAGATTTGCTTTGCAATACTTTAATATCCATTTTATTTCGCATATAATTGTGCGTTACTATTCCATTAACATATTGGTCACGTGGTTCGTCATTGTTCTTTGAGCTACTTTGCAAAATTGTATTAGTTAGAGGCTCATGAGAGGTTAAGGTATACTTCAGGAGGTTCAATATCTGTATAAAATGTTAAAACACAAATGGTAAGAATGAAGAGTGGAACAATGGAACACAACAAGAGTAAACTGTATATTTAGCAGTCTCCTCTAACTAGTTACCTTTCCTAAGGACACCTCTAATTCTAACATAGTCTGTTTTGCTTTTGAAATTTAATATATATTGAATAATAAGGTTTCCTATTACTAACATATAACATTATACTATGTCAAATCCAAGTACTAACTATATATCCTAACAAATATCGTAATTGCAGCCACAATGTAATGGTTTTAGATACCTCGACAACGACATTAATGGCAAGTGCAAATACGGCTGCATTTTTTTTTTGGTGGGGGCCGGGGTTTGAACCCCGGACCTTGCATATATTAATGCATTGTCCTTACCAACTGAGCTAAGCTCACGAGGACATACGGATGCATTTTACTGCAATATAGATTCACATCAAATCTGCACCTAAATTTAAAATCATAGGTGAAGGATCTTGTTTCTATAATGGGCTAAGGTCATTTGCAAGTGGGAAAAAACAATCAATGTAATGGGTTCATAATAGCCTAGAATGGAAACACAGCAAACAAAAACAACACAACACCCTTAATTACCTCCTTCTTGCCAATGTTTTGTGTGACTTCCTCTAGTTGAGTTGAGTCTGAGATCCCCCATTCCAGCAACATCTGCATGGAGTTCAGCAAGGAACTTGGCACAATCTTCAAATCATCAGACACTAGAAACATTTTTTCACTTTCTGCATCAAAGACTCCATTAGAGGCATGATTTCCCTGACCCTCGGAGTCCAAATTCTTAGGTTGTCTATTAGGAGGTTTTCCACAGGTGCAGTCAAGGTTTCGAAAAGTAGTGAACTTGTTACAAGAATCACAGACATAAAACTTACTTGATGGTTCAGAATCATCAATATTCAAGAACAACTTCATGCACAGTGATTCACATGAATTCCTGGGATGCAGCAACATTTGCTTACACAAAGGGTTGTTCCAAACATCGTCCGAGTTGAGGTTTTGGACGGTTTGGTAAAGGTGTTTGATGTTGCCAAAGAATGGTGATGATTCTGAGAGTTGTTGTCGATCATTGTTGTCGGTGGTTGCTAAAAGGCGAACGATGGTACCAAGTGGCAAAGATAGGAAGCTGAAAAGAGTCTCAACAAAGTCTTTTGTTGCTTCCACAAAAACAACTTTGTTGCTTTGTTTGTCTACAGTGATTTTGAGGGGAAACGTTTTTGACTCTTGTTGTTGTTGTTGTTGAGAAGCCATGGCAGCAAGTTGTAGAACTCTTATTGTTTTTGACTCTTCAATGCCCACTTTTTTCAGCAATGAGTTGTTGTTCAATGCCCAAAAACCCTAAATGAAATAAGAACAAACAATGGATATAAATATTGATGCATAGGGAAATAATAATTAATATTATTGTTGAAAATTTATGTGACAAATGTTGAAATACAATAAACTAGTTAGCACCCGCTACTTAGTGTTATCGATTGCGAGTGTTGGGTTCGATTCAAACCCTACGAACGCAGCCGTGGCAGAAGGACAAAAATCTGTCATTTTAAGCCACTGCCGTTGCCAACAATCCGACCTAGCCCATGACCGATATTTACAACGGCGTGTCAATATGTTATAGACTTAGACCTTCAAAACCCTCAATACACCAAACATTTCCTAAAAACCACATGATCTAACAGCCATTTCAAACCATCACTGTCACCTTATTGCTATCATGTTCTCACTTGCTACTATCTTTTGCATTTCATCTTAATTAATGATTTGGATATTACTTTTTTTAACATAATCTATGTTTCGGATATTACTTTTCTTGAAAATATAATCGGGAATTAATTTTGTTTCCATTATTTTGGTGTTATATTTCCACAACACAAGAAAAAGTGTATTTCAAATGATCCTACAAAATTACATATTATTATGAAATGAGTATCCAGCTAAAAAAGAAGAGAAAATGAACGAGGTTACCTGATGAAGCTAAGAAAAGGATTTGGTCACCGAAGAAGAACGAAGAAGATTTCATGAGATGGTGAGAGCAGCATTTCCTAAAATCCAACTGAGTAAATACGTGTCTTATTTTTTACTTCCTCGGTCCCCTTTCACTGAGGAAAAGTTGTTTTTTGGGTACATGAGGAAAGGTTGTTGAGATATCTATATTTTACCAAATCGTCCTTTGTACATTAATGAAAGTTGGGTAATAAATCAAATGTCAAGCAAGACTACAAATATACATGTTGGAACTCTTTAATTCCTTAAAAAAAAAAAATGTTGGAACTCTTTAATCTATACACATTCCAAATTATAAAGACCATATTTAGTCAAATGAATGACATTTTGGTTGGCTCACGTCTAAGATGCAAAAAATTTAAACTAAACAAACATTAAAATGAATATAATCCACAATAATAGATCTCACATAGTTTATGAGTGTTCAACATCAAGATCAATTTAGAAACATATGATTCAGCATAGTTAAAGGTGTTGCAACCTCTAAATATAATGAAAATGAAAGTTGTTTCTGTCCTTTAATTGCTTTTGATTAAGCCTTTGATTACTTTTGATTAAGTAGTATTTTTTATTTTGAGTGATGTCATTAGTTTTTGTAAAACACCCTCTCAGTTTAAATCACATACTCAGCACATGTGTATTGTTAAAAAGGTTGTGATGGTTGGAGTAAGTTTTGTGTTCAATGTGTTCAAAATTCAATTTTAGTGATTTGATTCGATTCATATAATGCATTCAAGCTCTTGGATGTTTGGTTCATGAAAAAGTGTTTAAAAACTATTTTTTAATGTTTCGAGTTGTTTCATATATATGTTGATTGATTCATTGAAGTTCTCATGTGTTTGGCTCATGAAAACTGCATTTGAATAAATTCAAATATGTCTTGGAAAATTTTGATTCGAGAGTTTTTCTAAATCTATTAATTTGAATCGATTCAAAATATGTTGAATAGGTTCAAAGTTGTTTCTGGAAGTTCTGATTTGATCCAAAGTTCTTTGAATCGATTCAATCTTCATCTGGAATTCTTTGAATCGATTCAAAGATTATCTGAATCTATTTAATCTACATGAATACCCGAATTTCAAATTTTGAACTATTGAATCGATTTAAGACTTTATGATTCGATTCAAACCCAATTTTTCCGTGTTATTTTGGGTCAAACTTACTCCTATCTCACTCACCTATATATACCCTTACACACACATTTTCTACTCATTAAAACAATTTGCAAATAGACTGTGAAATCTTCAAACATTCTCTCTCTCTCTCTCTCTCTCTCTCCATATATATATATATACATACATTTTGTTCATATTAAACACTTTTTTTAAGATCCTTGTAGAGTATGAGTTCTAGGATGTTAGGGTGCTACAGGAGTTGTAAGGTTTGTTTCTCTAAAGGGTTGAACTTGGTTGTGGATTAAGGACCTAAAGAAAAGAAGGCACTTTTCACCTCCAAAGAAGTTTTTTGGGGTTGTTTCTCATCTACACAGAGATTCAAGGGGATCGGAGCTTCAACATAGCAAAGACAAATTCTGGGAGAAGAAGTTCAAGGGATTGCATGGAAGCTTGAGATTCGAAGATCTTGTGGGTGTCCAATTTCAATAGGTCTTAAAGATTGAATATTGTGTGATTGCTTAGCATAGAAGATTAGGGAATCGAATGAATCTTTGTAATCATACTTTGTAAACATTTCTTCTCATAGTGGAATACCTTGATAGATACGTTTTCTATCACAAGAGATGACATACCGTGAAGCGAGGACGAAAGGAGAACCTCTATAAATCTAAGTGTTCGTATCTTTCCTATCCTTTTAATTTCAGCATTATAATTGTGTATACGATTCAATTGTTTGAAGTGTTCGTTATTTGATAGTAAGTTAACTAATTTCAAAAACCTAATCTCAATTTCCTAAATTGAGATTTTCTCAGTTCAATTTAATCACAATCAAAGTTGAAAGTGAACTTCACGCAATTGTTTCATATACCTTTTGTTCATTAGTTGTTAGTGTGATTTGTTGCTAATAGTTTTGGTTTGAGATTGTTTAGTTTTGCAATTTGATTGGGTGTATTGATTATTGCATTTCTTCATAAGATTCAACATTCAATTCACATTTGAATCTTAGTTTAAATTCATTGTCTTACGTTTAATCATCATCATCAAACACGATTCAATAGTCATAAAACCTTTTTTGATTCAAGCTTTCGCAAAATCTCTTTAAAATCTTTGGTCCCTTTATTATATATTTGATGTTATGATTATTCATTTGATTAAAAAATTGATAAAGTAAGAGGGTTTAGATTATAGGATTAAATAAGTTTTTTTATCCCTATAAATATAGTCAATTTTATTTTTCGACCTCATAAAAAAGTTACATGTTTTGGTACTATAAAATTTTTCAACACGTACTTGTAAAATTGAAATTTGTATAATTATGGTTAAACTCTTTAATTTTTAAATGAGTTTTTACAAGCTCATTTATAACATTGTACAAAGTTCCTCCGCAAAAAAATTAACTTAAAATTTGATTTTTAGGTCTAGATTTTCATTACTTTAGTCTTGAAATTTTGATGTTTACAAAAATTCATATTTATTGATTATAGGTTAAAAAATTATAATTTTTGATAAATGAGTTTCTTATAATGTTCTTAAAATTTCTATAAAAAATCATTCAAAAATTTAGAAGTTTAAGGGTAATTAAACAAGCTTTAATTTAAGAGGGACTAAAATTGCGTACTGAAATTTTTTATAAAGACCAACTTATTTTTATAAGGATTAATATCAAAATTCATTATATTTATAGAGACCAATAACTTATTTAACCCTAGATTATATAATATATATTTTTCTGTCTCTAGCATTTAGAACCTTCACCTAAAACAATTTCTCTTCCTACGCAACTAAGGTGTAAATCAATTATTTTACTAGGGTTTGAAGCAATGTTGTTTAGATTTTTGAGTAAGTTTGTATTAATGAATGATTTTGTAGCTATGATTTT
>Ga0315914_1007937_pt1 | contig 14440 bp, 9 predicted proteins | sample MpolenodulesMG_FD_203920 | JGI IMG/M metagenome (GOLD analysis project Ga0315914, IMG submission 203920) | Medicago polymorpha root nodule microbial communities from Los Angeles, California, United States - elongated nodules | ecosystem: Host-associated > Plants > Roots > Nodule | place: USA...
TCATGGTGAACCATGAATAAAAACCATTAGATTATGTTGTCCTACCAGATCTTATGATGTATCCCACACACATAATTTTTTTTCTTCTTTCTTCTATCTTACCCTCACGAAAATAACCACCATCAACCTCCAAATCACCATATTCTAAGAACAATTTTGAATCTTAATTTATTATCTCTGGCCATCGTAAATCCATCTCAAATTCAAGTTATCAAAATAATTTACTATTTGGCATAATCTTTGAAAATGTTGATTGAATATACTTATAGCATTACCCCTTGATTTCATCCATTCTAGCAAGGATTTGTTAATTAAAAAAATGAAATTTTCATCTTTATAACTTCAATTGTGTCAAATATGAAAAGAAGAATCTTCAGATTAGAAAGGATATGTGAGGACAGCAGTTTTCCCTAGGCGCTGTAACTGTTTGTGTACATGGTTGATGAGTTCATGAACAAAACGGAAGGAAGAAAAATAAATAAATAGTTTATTAAAAAATAAATAAACAAAAAAGGTGTGATCTAGTGTATAATATCATATGTGAACTTGATTAATCTAATGGTTCTCAATGGTTGTTCGAAGTGGTCCACCGGTGAGGGACTTAGTAGAGCCCTCACCCTAGAATCCACCTGTTACAAAACGTATTTTATTTTATTTTGGCGTGTTAAAAGATTGTCTTAATGATATTTTATTTTGGCCTGTTAAAAGAAATATTAAAAACTTTTATGGGAAATATCCCCAAACATTTTTGTATAAATAATTAAGAGTACTCAATGATTAATTAATTTTGCCGATTTTGAGATATTTGGACACTAAATTTTCAGTTTAAATTTTATATATATTTGGACACTACTTTTTGCTCTAACTAAATCGAACATGCTTGCTTTATTGATTATGTTGATTTTACTTTCATTTTTACAAGTTACTTTTTTTCATCAAAAAAGGATTAATATATTCGTGCTTGTATAATTGATGCTTTGTTTTTCACTGAATTTATAATTGTTACTTAAAGTGTACCTACAATGTGCATTGAGTCCTTCGAAAAATGTTTAGTGAAAACTCCAAGCATGAGTAAACACAATACTATATTTAACTATGAAAAGTTAGTTAAGACAATGAAGGAAGGCAAATGCCACCTAACTTTGTGGTAGAATAGTACGCCTTGTCAATTCCATGTCTACGGATTGATTCCCATCTCATCCATTCTATTTTTTTTGAGTATTAGCATAGAAGTCGATTCTCGATCGATTGGAATTTGGCTTCGAATAGGCTCTTCGTCAAAGGTGGTGGTTCAAGCCTAAGCCCCGTACTCCTTCCGACATTGTTCATAATACTAGAGATCTTCACCGTCTCCTCCAAAATTCTAATTCTTCTGATAACAAACGTGATAATGACAAGATGATCGAGTTGTTTAAGAATTTGAGAGAGATGAAAACGATTATGTATGGAAATAGTGAAGTTGAACCAGTTTCTGAAGCTTGTTCACAGTTGACTCAAGAGTTCTTTAACGAAAACACTTTGAGACTTCTTGTTCAGTGTCTTCCTAAATTGAATTAGGAGGCCAAGAAAGAAGCTACTCAAGTTGTTGCAAATTTACAGAGGCAGCAGGTTCAATCCAAGCTGATTGTATCTGATTACTTGGAGAAAATTATGGATCTTATGGATATTTTGGTATCTAGCTATGAAAACTCGGAGATGGCTCTGCACTACGATGCAATGTTAAGTGTAACACCCTGATTTTTATTATTAGTAGAATTTTTTACTTATTTTATTGTGCTTGAATTGATGGGTTAGTTGATTTTTAGAAGATAAGAGTATTTTGATAACTTAAGAGTGAAGGGTATTTTAGTAATTTGGAAGTGAGGGGTATGTTTGTGAAGTTAATAAAACAAGAGTTTTGAGGAATTAAGATAATAGATGTGTATGAGAAAAAGGGAGGTTTAAGTGAAGTAAAGTAGTAGTGGTTTATTTGTGGAGAAGAATAAAGACTTAAGCCCATTAGTGTAAGTGAATCAAGCCCAAAAGTATATATAAGATGTAGTCTTTGAAAAATTAGGTAAAAAGCTCATATACCACATTTTGGAGAAAGAGGCAAGAATAGAGGCCAGAGAGGAGAAAGCGGAGATCTAGATAGAAAGAGGAGAGATTCAGGCTTGTAGGGAGCTAGCTTAATGGATTAAGAGGTAAGAGGGGAGATTATTTTCACCATATGGGACTTACAAGCAATCAGGTAGTTATGGGTTGTATGATTTCTCTTTACTTTCATGAATCTTGTGATGAAATAGTGTTAATTTTGTGCTCTAGTTGTTGTTGTTGTTTTGGGTATATGATAAGTAAATCATGTTATTGTTGTTTGAAAATCCATGTTTGGTTATGATGAATAAGTATTTTTGAGTTTTGAGCTTAAATGGGGAAATTCATGAAAATTGATGACAAAATGATGTGGAAATTATGATTTAACATGTTAAGTTGACTATGGGTATATGATTAACTAGAAATCCATGAAGTTGTCATGTTAATGTAATTTTTGGATTGCGTTGTTGTGTTGTTTTTTAGTGTTATGTGAAATTGGTAAAAATCATGAAAGTTATTGCTAAACTGTGGATTGATGTGTTAAGATTTGAATTTATGAGTATTGTTGTGTTGAATTTGAAGAAGAGTTGTTGTTGATATGTTTGGGTGTTGAATTAACATGGTGAAAATGAGTTTTTGGAGTTTTAAGTTTAGAATGATTGACGTTATGATAATTAATGATGAAAATGGATAGAATTGAGTTGGTTAAGGCAAATTTGATGTATAATTGATTAGACAACATTCGCATGATCATTTGTGTCGAGTTTGGTGTATTTGGGATCGAAAATGGAGTCGAAAAATATTTTTTACGCGGTGAAAACACAGAAAGACTGCATAGCCCATGCATGGGGAAAATGCACAACTGTGCGCCCCAGAAGCACGGTCCTTACGTTTTTCTCTGGTTTCCTGAAAATTTGTTTTGGAAAAACACACGACCATGCGTTTTTAGTGCACAATTGTGCATTTTTCCCTGCATTGCCAAACCTCATTTTTATGCTTTTAAAGTGTATCCAAGGTATGTGCTTAGGTCTCAAACCCCTAAACTTGATTAATAGGAGTATAATTAGGATGTGTAGAATTAATTAACCTAGCTTACAATGGAAGTAAACTAAGCAATTGAAATGGCTAATAACAGATTTGTGATTTAACTATAATTGAATTATGAAATGATTGTGAACTCATCAGATGAATAATGAAGTATATTTGATGATGTATATCAATGTGTTTGAGGATATATGATAGATGATTCGAATACGTGATAATGCAAATACTTGTTGAAATGCTTGATGAAATAAACAAATGATAGGATAATATGAGGATGTTGACTTACTATAATGATATTGTTATATGGGGAGGATTGATATGACGACGTTGATTTGATATGATGATATGACAATGTTGATATAATGGTGATGATATGACGATGGTGTTGATTTGTAGTTGTTGAGTCAAGTTATGCATTGTTGAGTCATGATGAAATGTTCATGCATTCATGGTGAGTCCAATTTAGTGACAATGAAAAACGATGATATGAAGATGGTGGGATCACTCAGAAACATACCTCTGATATCCAAAATGGTATCACATGCATATAGAGTCGAGTAGGAACATTGCATACAGTTGAGTCTATGTGGAAGTTGTGTACTCGACTATGTGATTCTATGTGAAGATGTTGTGAATTGATTATGTGTAACTATGTGGACAATGTGTGATTTGACGATGGTGATGAGACGTGAATGCTATGTATTCAACTTTGGGATTACTTGATGATGTGAATACATGCTTATGTTCTAGTGATGATGTTTTGAAGTGTGTTATAGTCAATTAATAATTGAATTCAAACTCATGAATATTTTTATGCTTATGATGAATATGCTTATATGATGATGTTGTTTATCCTAAATATTATGTATGCGTTCATATTTCCTTTATGTTGAACGTATATCTTACTCTCCAATGACTATTTGGTCGCCTGCATCATTGTGATGTAGACTTGCTGGTTGAAGACGCTTAGTCGACCTGAGTATTCCGAGGGCGGTTTTGGAGCCTACTCGTCTTTACGATATTTTCCTTGGAGTCTAGTTTAAGATTTCTCTAATTAGGACTGTTGGGATTTATATTAATGTTATCGGATTTTGTTGAGGAACTATGAGTTCACTTTGTTAATGTATTTACTTTGAGATATGATGCATGACTATATGATGTTGAGAATTATTTTCCGCTGTGACTTTATATTATGTGATGAAATTTTCATTATGTTATGAATAGTGAAGAGTAGAACCTTGAAGTATTTGATTATTTATTGAATTATTATTTAAATATTATATGCGGGGTTACATTAAGGGATTAAGTGAGTGTATAAGATATCATATCGTTGGAAATTATGTTATGGAATCACCTCATATGAAGAATTTTTTTGACTACATTCAGCTTCCAAATTTTGACATAGCCGCAGATGCCGCACCAATTTTTAAGGAACTTATGACAAGATATAAATCTACTGTAGTTGAATTCTTTTCCAACAATATGAATGGTTTTTTTTATAAATATAACTCCAAGCTATTGCAATCTTCCAATTATATTACAAGGTGACAAACTATGAAGTTGTTGGGATATATGTAATTTGATCGCTCAAATGTAGCTGCAATGACGCGATATGTCATCTCGAGATACAACTTAAGGATTTTAATGAATCTAATGAGAGAGTCAAGCAAGATCATACAAATAGAAGCATTTCATATTTTCAAGCTATTTGCTACTAACCAAAAGAAACCACCTAAAATAATCGGTATACTTGTTGCGAACAGAAGCAAGCTTCTGAGACTGTTAGGCGACTTGAAAATTGATAAGCAGGATGGACAGTTTAAATCTGACAAAGTTCAAGTTATGAAGGAAATTGCTGCTCTTGAACCTAAGGAGTAGGGATCATCCTTGAGCTTTGTATTGGGTCGAGTAGCAAGTTGCATTGTGCCACTTTACTTCAATTGGTCGTCTATTGTTATAACTCTCTTCATTAAGTTAAGATGAATATTTCATACACATTTCTATGTTTCAATTTCATAATTTTTTTTGCTTATGTAAATTTATTACAAAAATAAATTGCACAAAAGGGATACATGCAATAGAAGTATATGTCTTTCTTGGTGTTAAAAGAAAAGACAATGAAGGAAAATATACCAATACATTTGGATCTATCTACGAATGAGGTTAGGAAAGTGATGTCATCATTTTAATGTCATTATACAATAGTAGTTTTGACATATTCTTTTGACTAATTTCAAATATATAACTTTGACAATTCAATTGTCAAGCTCTTTTTCAATTTCTTTTAGTAACAGAATTTTTATATATTTTTAACAATAACAGAAAAAGTATGATACTATGTTGTAAACAATTGTATCAGGATAAATTTTAATAGGAGGCAAGCGAATGAAGTCATTTATGAGTTAGCAAATATAGCCCATTTTAACTTAGCCCGGCGTACCATCATATATTTGACAAATTTTGACTATTGAAATTCTTTGAATTGCTTCTTTAAAAAAAACAATGTGCGTAGCAGAGTGAAAACCCGAACAAATGTAAAGTTAAATAAAATTATCAATAATAAAAAAATATTTATAAAAATTAATGTCTATCTAACATCAAACTAAAAAAATGTCTAAAGATGGACCATTGTAATTTTTAAATACATATATACCACATATAAAGAGAATACATGTTTTGGGTTGACTTTTTCACTTTCAATTATACCATTAAACAAATTTGTCAACAAAAAAAAAAGAATGTTATTTTGTTTGTGTTATTCAATTATACCATTAAAATAATTTGTCAAAAAATAAAAAGAATGTTATTTTGTTTGTGTTATTGAAAAAGATAAGAATTCATATTATATTAATATAATGTTGATGTCATTGAAAAAGATAGGTATAGTTTGTTATAATATGAAAGTGCAAAATTTATATTATCCATGTCTACAATTTTAATCAAAATTTTATAAAAAATAATGTTCGTAATTTATATGCATTAGCGCAATATAAAGAGCGGACAAACGAGCATGGAGCACCCGTCTGAATGTTACTTTGACTAATATACTCAATCTATTTCTCAAATTAGTCAGGATACTGAGTTTTCAAAACAATACTCAATCTCTTTCCCTTATTTGTTATTAGTTTAAAATTTATGGGTCATGCTAACAAATGTTTTAAGGGCATTGTTTAAGATATCCAATATTATAAGAATTTCCTCTAAAAAATATATGTCAAACACATGTCAAAGTAATAATTATATAATTTTCTATGAAAAAAATATATAACTTTTAGTTGCTTAAACAATACCCTAAGTGCACTTGTTGTTTTATACTAAAAATGGTAAGGCTCTGCATTTATTCATTATTACAATTTTGGTCCTAACTCAAATATTTAACCCCAAAAATAGTTATTTTTTTCTCCAAAAAGTCATAGTTTTCTTTTTGTTTGTCCTAGTGTATTTTCCCAACGTTACCCAAGTTATATGTATAATATTAATGTTTATGTTTTATATGTATAATATTTATTAAAAGCTCATGCAACTCAGAAGTTATAAAAGAAAAAAGGTTACTCATATTATGACCCGTATTTTATTAATAAACTGTTAATACTTGCTTAAAGATTAAAATAAATAAATTTTAGTTTTTTTTTACAAAAAAAATAAAATAAATCGTAGTTATCTAAATTGAAAAATTATCAATAATATTAGTATTTCAGTTATCTATACGATATATAAAATATAGGCATAAAATACATGAGTTCGGGATGAATTTTTCATTACCTATTTTACCCTTCATTTAAACTATTTTATTTATATTTTATCATTTGATAAAATTATTTTAAATTTTAATTAAAAAATATAATCCCAATAAAATAGAAAATATTTCACTACAACAGAAACAATATTATCAATATTATATATGGATGGGATAAATTATCAAGAATGTGTGTTTAGAATAAAAATAATGAGTACATGCAGGCAAACAAAATTATTTCTTTATAAATATATGAAATTGATAAATAAATAATTTAATCAAATAATTATCTAAAATTTCTTCTATCAATTTAATATTTAGAAAATGAATGAATTATATATTAAATTTGACAAAATCTATGCTAAATAAAATATAATTTAAAATGAAATTTAATGAAGGGGAATATTGAGAAACGAATAAATAGTTCGAAATAAGGACTAAACTCATGTGAATTTTTTTATGTGTTTTTCATATGATTCTTAGCTAAAGATACACTTTTCATGGGTGGTGGTTTATTTAGGAACCATATGAAAAGCACGTAAGGAAATACACCAAATTTCTAGCTAGAATCAATATAAGGATAAAACTTAGGTGTATTTTCTTAAATGCTTTCCGTGTGATACTTCACATAAAATACCCACAACTACCTATGATTTCTCAAATCCACAATTTTTTTAAAGTTTTTTATAACCACAAAAAATGAATTTTAATTATGTGACGAACCACACGAAAAGCATGTAAGAAAAATGCAACAAAGTTTTGTCCTTAAAATAAAGGATTGTTTTGTTAATGACAAATATTAGCAATTAGTTGTTAAAAAAGAACACAAAGTATATAAATGAATAAAAAGAACAAATGAATATAATATATTAATAATAGACTAATGAAGGGAAAAAAAATAATAGTAATAGTACCAATAGTTAGAGATGCCAAAAAAATCATATGCATGATATCCATGGATAAAATCGACCATTGATATGAAGTGAATAATTCTTTTAAGGCTAGTGAGATGCAAAGAGCACACTCGCCCAAAATATATTGAAAAGAAGATTGTTACAAAAAGAGAAGGGGGTCAAGCCAAACCTCCTCAAGTAAAAGAAAACCTGTAACTAGGCAACCCCAGTCTATTGTGAACATAAGCTTTTCTAATTTCCATAGACAAAGTATAAAAGTACCGAAAGGAAGCTAAAGATAAACCTATGTTTGCTAATCTATTAGCACGAACATTTCCTTCTCTATAAATATGAGACACTATAAAATTAATGCTAGCAGTATAATCCAAACAATTGAACCATCTATTTCTTATCTGCCAAGGCACTATATCTGCACATTTGAAAGCAAGAACTACTATCCTTAAGTCAGACTCCAACCATAGGTGAGTGTTATTCCTTTGTTTAGCCAGCTCCACAAGTTCTCATTATCCCACAAGTCCTCCTTTGTTTCAAGGAGGAATATAAGTTTTATTCAAATGTGGAGGAATATAAGGACTCTTTCCCCTATGAGGCACATAAGTTTTTTGTTGATAGAAAGTTTCAGACTTTCCCTTACAACTTGCAACACTAGTTCAAACTTTTCCTTTGATGGCATTTTCTTTGGCTTTTAGCTTTTCAGATTTGATCTTCATGTTGGAATTCTCGAATAACTTGGAAGAAGCTTTATAAAAATAAAAAGATAAAAAGGAAATTGCATCTAGGACAAAGTATCACCTCTTGTTCTTATTACATTTCCACTACAAAAACTCCAATAAAGTATCCCCGGCCTTAGGATAAATTTTATTCTAAGTTTCTTCTTTAAACTTCTCAATCATTAAATCATTATCTTCATATTTTACTAAGACAACTTTGAGCATGAAAATATTAGAACCCGGATATACCCTTTCATTAGCATATTGTTTAGAAATTTGGTCTTCTTTAGAGTAACTTCCAGCATACAAATATCAGGCTCTATGTAGTTAGACAACATTTGAAAAGGATCTTCATCGACTTTTATAGGTGGTTTTGCTTTATTTTCGAAGACTAAGAGTGTGTTTGGATGAGGGAATATTTTGAGGGAATGTGATGTTTTGAGGGAAAAAAATTTGGCCAAAAAAAATACTTCATGTTACAAGTATTTATGAACAATAAAAACAAATATTGTCATAACAATGAAATTATTTTCAGATTTGATCTTCATTTTTCAAATTTGGCCAAAAAAAATTAAAATTTATAAAAGTTGCCCAAAAGTTATGACAATATTTGTTTTTATTTCTCCATCCAAACAATATTTAGGAAGGAAAGCAATTTAATTGAATCATTTGAATTACCTAGAATTCTAAATTCTTCAAAATTTCTCGATTACTCCATCCAAACACACTCTAAGTGTTCTTCTTCAATTGCTTTATGTATTGTATCCGTGAAACAAACACGAGAGCTAGTGTGGTTTTCCAAAAATATTATGAAATTTACGGTACCTTCTTCCTCAAATTTGTTTAGGAGGAGGCATTTTATGACCATCACTTAATAATATTTACTGATCTTTGCAAAGCATATTGAAAATTTGTACAACTTTATATATATCAAAAGCATATGTTTTTAAGGGATACGTTACGTAAAACAAAAGTTATACAATTGTCGTTACCGTTTGGGTCAAAGACATTAAAGGAAAATGCAACACGTTGGTTTAGAACTACCGGAAAACATTCTTGTAGCAACCTACGTTAGTTTTCCACCATTCAGCCTTGAAACGTCATAAAAGAAGAACCATTAAAAATGTGTTCCAACTCGACTTTCGATATTGGCGAGATCAAAATAACCTCTCAAGGTCATTGTAGCCACCTTCATCATTGAGGTTAACCTATGGTGTTTCTACTCTCCCAAATATATTTTTTCTATGCAATAATCCAGTGTTAGGCATCACTGAGGTTAACCTCGTTCCTGACATTTTATAAGCCTTCGTCAAGTTTGAAAAAAAGGACCCCTTATACATAGAAAAATCTAGATTTTAGGTCGTCGCATCGCAAGCCTATGTTTGTGGTCATGCAAAAATCTAAATCATCATGTTATAACATAAAGTAACAAAAATCATTATGAGACTGATTTACAACACAACTTGTATAGAGCCACACTTGATAATTAAGAGAGGAGAGTAAGGGATTAAAGAAACAAAAATAGACAAAAAAAGAAAAGAAAAGAAAAAACTAGACTAATTTATTCATTCAAACCCGTCATGCAATACTTATATAGACCCCACAAATGAGACAATTAGACCCTTATTCACCCAAAAAAAAAAAAAAGACAACTAGACCTTAACATACTCAATATTGCACTAAAAAAAAGACAACTAGACCTTAACATACTCAATATTGCACTCTAATTGAATGCTACAATAGATTATTCTAGATTAAGTTGAGTCATCTTTTTTTCTATAATTAAATGAGCCACAACAAGGGAACCTATTTTGATTTAATAATCTCATAGATTCTAGAAATTAACCAATGAACGATAAACTTTGCCAGGTTGCCAATTTCTTGGAATCACATTGTAAGCTATAATGGTGTTGTACTTTCCATTTCCATTTTCTGTGATCTTAATTGAAAATGGAGGTTGTAACTGTGAACCTGAATTCAAAGCCCATCTTGCACCCCAAGAACGTTGCATTGGAATCCATCTTCTTGATTGTTTCAATTCAACATCTACAATGTCACCATCTCCATTTTCATATTCTATTTCAGTTTCAAAATAGCATGGGTTGGCTCCACTATCGACCGTAAATGTTATTGATGTCCCAAAAGAGCATGCAACCCTAAAATTAAAATTTTAGAATATGTCATACTAATTAAAAAGAAACATAAATGTATGAGAGACGTGAGATAATAATTTATTACTACAAAAATACTAAAACAATTGCTATAAAACAGTTTCTATTGAAAAATACTCAAATTGATATAGAAGAATTAAATTGATCGATTAAAAAAGTAAAGGAATTTTAATTTCAATTTTTTTTATTAAAGTAAACCATTTTAAAAACTAAAATGGAGTATTTAAGACAATTTTGGAGTAGACTATATATATTCTTTCCTCTTCTTTTGGTACTTAGATGGTGAGTGCTAAATGAAATAGTAATTTGATTGAATGTGCTTCCCAGTTCATTCAGGACGGTGAATTAATTAATTAATTGAGATGATAATCAATCATATTCAAAAGAGTAAAAGATGACCAATCAAATTTAATCCCACAAGAGACACCAATGTACACGATTAATATTATACTTGAAGAAGGAGAACTTTAAATACCCAATGTACATCAAACGTATGATTTCTTTTGAAGAAGCATGAAACCAATGATTAGTTTCTCATAATCGGATCAAAGACCCTAGGTATGATGAATTAAAAAAGTATGGATATATTGGTCTTGTCAACGAGTGTTTTAAGGACATTGTTTAAGGTTTTCCAGTTAAAAAATTATTCTTTGAAAAAGTTTAACTATATATTCAATTTCTGATGCATAGAATGCACAATTTTCTATAAAAATTTACTATTTAAAATCCTTAAAGAGTATCCTTAGAAGACCGTTAGCATTTTCCTTGTTATATAATGTCTCTTAGACACTTTAAGGATCTCAAAATCTAATATTACAAATTTTAATAGATTGAATAACATATTTTCATAAAAAAAATTACTAGTAAAGGTCCTTAAAGAATGTCTGAGGCAATCTTTAGCATTTCCCTTTAAAAAAAATAGAGTTGATATTTTATTTTGTTGACAAATAGTAAAATTGATTCTTCTAAATCAATAATTTGCTTTAGCTTAAAAGGGAAAAGAAAAGAGAATAAGAAAATTAACCCTGCCATTAAGAAAACAGTTTTTTTATTGTCAGCTAAAAAGAAAATATATTCCTTAATTATTTTCTTCACAAAATTCGTTTTTTTTACAAGTCATATTTTGTTTATTTTTAAAATGAAACCCAAACATAATAATTAATAAATACCTTTGGTATTGAACATTAATTCTTCCAGCATTGCGAAGATTAGAAGCCTGACCATCATTTGCAAGGGAGCCAAATGCAGTTCCACTTAGATCAAACTGGACAGGTGCACATCCAGGGCAACTATCAGTGATCATCACTGTCACAGGATTTCTGGAGCATGCACTATTTTCTGTGCATTTCACCTGAAATTAATGAAAAATCCAGTAACATGTTTTAATACAATAGAACTTTATATTAGCAAAAAAAAAATATAATAGTACTTTAACTTTTATATTGTAATTATATTTTTTTAAATGATCTCAAATTGATTTTCTAAAACTGATAAAATAAGATCTTATTGGAGAAAAAAAAGTAGATTTTTGTTTTGATATATAACACACAAATGGAAGAGGTAATATACAAAACCCGATCACGGTATTCGACCTAATAATTTAAGCATTTTATCAATTGAACTGGGATTTGTGGATTAAAAAAAACTAAAAATTATATTCATATAGAAAAGCAACAGTTGAATGCACCTTATAGCAAGCACCACATCCTCTGCCCTCAAGGAAAATTGATGGACCACCAGCTGATATCATTTTAGAAAGTGGAGGATACTCTATACTATCACCATATCCACATGCACCCCCTAAACAAAAAAATATTAAAATAAATAAATTTCAAACTTATTTTTGGCCCAAAAAAATATTATTCTTTTACAATATACATAAATGATAAATCCTTATCAATGTAATTTAAATTGAACAATATCACTTGAATATTATGCAAACACTTACCATCTGATCCAGCACCATCTGGTGCTCCATACCATGTAGCTATTGCCATTTGCCATTGATCATTAACATTCTGAATTTCAGAAACATTGAAGCAATAACAAGGGTTAATCAGAAGAGAAAAAAGTACTACAAAAGAAATTATAGGATGAAGAACAATAGCCATGTTGCGATTAATTTGCTAAAATGAACAGAGAGCTTAATGAATAATTATCGTATTAATGTGATTTTGCTATGGTACATAGTAATCGTATTTAAAGCCAAATATTTTCATAAATGGTACTACTCATCAATACTAATCAATTTTGTACATTTTTTTTGACAAATACGGTGTACATTTTTGTTTAATTTTTTCCCTCAAGAAAAAAAAATTGTTTAATTTTTTTCAGGGGAACTATACATATTTGTTTATCAACGTTTCTTTAGGAAATTTAATTTAGTATGGATTCTCAATATTTGAAAATCTGAAAGTTACACTACGCACATCATTGCCATTTACAGATTAAGATTACTATTTACTAGTCACTACCAAAAATAAAAGATTAAGATTACTAGTTTTTTTGAAACCGATTAAGATTACAAGTTAATGCATTTAATTACATATATTTTCGACGGTAATGCTCTATTTTTAACTTGTCAGTCTTTTTTTTTGTCAAGTCAACTTGTCGATCTCCATCCATATTTTATTTTATGCATAACATCTTACATAATTTTTTCAATGGAAAAAAACTTATTGCTTATATATATATATATATATATATGAGTATGTATATTATAAAAGAGGAGTCCTTTTAATTAATCATTTTAGAAAATATTAACAAATGACAACCTATTATTCATTTCATATTAATGTTGTCACGTGTCATGTTGTAAAATACCTGCTATTTTTGTATGAAATTAATTGGTTTCCTAATTAATTAAGGTGACGTGTTCGTGTAAAATCACTAATGCTACATATACGAACCGATTTTCCTTAAAAAAAATCAAATCATATATGAACCGATTTCAAATGAAAATAAAAACCGTACAATTTCAATACCAACAACCATACAATTCTAACAATTCTACCGATTATATAAAATGTATGGAAATATTTGTATTAAAATCACTAATTGCTTTAAATCATTATATTTTAATTCCTACAATCATGCAATTCGAACAAATTGAAATTTGAAACCATATTTGTCATTTCTTGTAGTTTCCTCCTATCTATGCTATATATGTTATGGTGATTAGCGTTCAGACGGGCACTCCGTTCTCGTCTACTCACTATTTTTTATTGCGTTAATACGTGTAGATTATTAACAATTTTTTTTATGAAATTTAGATTTTGATTTAAATTAGATTGATTTTATTCAAATTATATGCATAATGTTTGTGACTTAAAATTGTAACACCATACTTTCAATTACACCAACAAAATAATAAATATAATATAAACTCGTACCTTTTTCAATGACACCAACAATATAACTTTATTATAAGAAATTTTGTTTATGGGTATGATTGGAATAATGAAAATTTATTCCACTAATTCCCTTTTATATATTGTTATAGATAATATTGTTTCAATTGTAGTGAGGTTGTTCCTATTTTAATGAGATTTTACTATTTTTTTTTATTAATAAGTTAAATAATATTATATAAATGATAAAATAGTAAATAAAATAGGGTTAATAGTGTTTTACCCCCTGTAATATGGGGCACTTTTGGTTTTGCCCCCTGTAAAAAATTTCTTTTGGATTCGGTCCTTGTAAAACATAGATTCTTCAGGATTGCCCCCTAAGCCAAGTGAGTCATTAGAATCTTTGACGTGGCGCTGATGTGGAATTATTTTTTATTTATAT
>Ga0315914_1007939_pt1 | contig 14438 bp, 10 predicted proteins | sample MpolenodulesMG_FD_203920 | JGI IMG/M metagenome (GOLD analysis project Ga0315914, IMG submission 203920) | Medicago polymorpha root nodule microbial communities from Los Angeles, California, United States - elongated nodules | ecosystem: Host-associated > Plants > Roots > Nodule | place: USA...
CCACCGTAGGTGGCGGCGCCGCCGCTGCAAACACCTCCTTTCTTCTATTTTTTGTTTGTTTTTCACCTACTTTCTACCCTCTTCTCACTTCTAACATCCAAAATCCCAACAAAAACTTGTAATGGCCTAGATCTAAGAATTAAAAAAAACGGAATCATACCTTTGTAGCCTCTCTTTTGTTCTGATGCGTTTCTTTGCTTCTGGTTCGGATTCGACAATATTGAGTCCGATTTGCTTTGTGGCTGTGTTGATTGCGCCGTGCGTTGTCTGTGTTGTTGTCGCCCCTGTGTATATGTGACTGTTGTAGTGGCTTGACGGCTGTGATGTGTCGTGTGCGAGATTTGAAAACAAATGGTTATGGCTGCTGGTGCGATTCTGTTGAATTTGGCTGTTTGTACGATTCTGTTGAACTTTCTTTTGTGCAGGTTTGTGCGATTGGAATTTTTTCCCCCCCTCTTTGTGTGTTGTGCAGGCTCTATTTATAGTGCTGGATGGGACCTAGGGTTTGAACAGAATTCCCTGGCTTGGGGAGAACAGAATCAATCTGTTCCTGAACTTATGATGCAGATGAACTTGGTGGATGAGGCCGAGACAGCCTGTATGAGGCGTGTGAAAAGGATTGGAACGACATTTGATTTTGGATTTGGAAGAATAATTTCTGCATTAGACTATTTGGATATGGACACTATATTAAATAATAAAAAAAAGGACCAAATAATAATAATAAAAAAGCGTTGAAAGTTTAATTAATTAAAAAAAGAGAAGTAAATACTTTTATATACAAAATTAAAATTAATTAAAACTTAAATAAAAGATGGAAATTAAAAACACGATAAAACGAAAATACAGAGAGAAGAGGGCCCGACTCGGAATCAAACATGACGTATTTTAAAATACCTCTCTGCCGAAATTTCCGCTGAAAATTGTTAGAGATCGATAGTTTAAACTGCGTACGAACGTAGGGCCCAACGACATGTGTCAGTGACGGCTTGGGTCAAAAATTGGGGTATGACAATGGTCAAACTAAGGGTCAAACATAAGAGCTTCAAGGCAAGATTCTTCCTTCTCTTGTTTTCTTCTAGGGTATGTTTTTCTATTGTTTTATAATGATGTTTGTTTCCCTGATCAACTAAACCTCTTGATTACGGTTGCAAGATGAACCCTATCTTATTGGTTGGATCTTATTAATAAAGATTTTCATTCAGTTTATACTTTTATTGTGCTCGGTTTCAATTATATTATGTATATTCTTTAATGTTTTTTCTACGAGTGTAACCTTGAAGATTGAACCGTAGGATAAAAGTAGGCCCTGACAACCCGAAAGTATATCAGTTCCATTGGCTTTTCTACTTACCACTTCTTATAGAGGTTCAAAAGTTAATGTTTGAATTCCTTTCGTCATTACTCTTTTCTATTGACAACGTCGTACGTAATCTAAACCTAGGTTTAGTCCGGCAATAATTGTTATTAGACACTTCATATAAATTTTACCATCGGATTCATTAAATCAAAAGTAGGCACCACATAAGTTGTTTGTTTCTTAAAAGATAATTCCAACAAAGACAAAGGGGGATTCAAGGATTCCCTAATCTCGATTAATAATCTGAACCACAAACCTAATCTTGCATTAGGCATGGCAATTCAACCCTGCAGTTCTATTCAATTTTATTTAACTTTTATCTTTCGAAATAAGTTTTATTAATTAAGAAGTTGAACGACAATCCCTTTGGAGAGCGATACACTTACTACTTTATTACTTGTTGTGATTTCGTGCACTTGTCAATTTCGTCCATCAGTAACAATATTGCTCTCCGTGTAACTCCTAGAACACGATGTGTCTTAGACAATGATATGACAAATACAATTCTTCATAATTGTGTGATGTGCATGTCATAGCACGCGACGCATATGAGGTAGTAGAGAAACACATTAGAATTTCCTTCAAGATGCAACATGTATATTACATTGTCTTAATCTCTTTGTCATTGTTATCGTTTCGAGCACAAGTTCAATTAGTCAAATTGTTTTCAAAACTCGCTTTCGCTAAATACTCAATATATTTTTAAAACGCTATTCACCCCCTCCCCCCCTATTGCGTATGTTATCTTGCCATATAGACCAACAAATATGATTTCTATACACACAAAAAAATGGAACAACAAGATCTACTTCCCACAAGGTTGTTATATCCATTCCTGCTTGTTAGCACAAAGCAAGATTTTCTTTTAGTTGGTGTATTATGTGTCCATTCGCAATTGTGAACCTTTCCTTATTGTAAAGTTAGATCATATCTTTGAATATTTGTTTTTTATGTCTCTAAACTAAACACATCATCCATATAGATACTTGTTAAATAAAATAAATGATAATATTCTACTAATATTTTAAACAAATCAAACTTTTTTTTTAAGAAGCTAAGCTAGCCCACCTAAATTGGCACCTAATTGCTTATATTTTGATTTGACTTGACTTTTTTTTTCTTCCAAATATAGTATTAAATTAAAAAATTCAAAGTAAATCATCTATATTAATTATTTTATTAAATATATTTGTATATTTTAATAATTAAGTAATAGCACACATTATGGAAAAACATTAAAATGAATAATGAATAATAAAATTCTATAAATTAAGGGATGAAGTACACAACACCTTCAATCTATAGGACATTCCCCTCCCCCAAAAACACTTCATCCTCCCATCTTCCTCTTCCGTCTCATCGTCCTCCTCCTTCTGAATCAACCATCATGAGTTCTGATAGATTGATGAAATGGTTGTATGGCTACAACACAACCACATTATCAGCTGATACTAATAATTTCGGTAATCATGCTCCAGGAATCATAAAATCAATGCAAATTCTTGAAGCTCAATTTGGAAATCTACATGCATCATCACCATCATCTGTTAGTAATAATATGAATGATGTCATCAACAAAATTTTGGTGTTGAATACTTCTTCTGCTTATGGTCATCCTAAGCTCCTTGGAGGCTCATCATCACATTCACAATAACCATCACCTCAAACAAACAATATTCTTGCTATTGATGGTGATGAAGTTAGGGCTTCTAATAATAACAACTTGAAGAGGAAGAACAAGCAAATTGTTGAAGATGGTAGAATCCACAGTATAACACACAATAAACATGGACCATACATATGTTCAAAGTGCAACAACGTGTTATTAACATCTCAGATATTCGCTAGTCATGTGGCGTCAGCTCACTACAAGTTTGAAAGTGAAGAGAGAGAAAAGAGGTAGATCTCTAGGATCTGAAATCAAACTTTCAAACTCACTTTCAAACTTGTAGTGACTTAACGCTAGAGACTAGAGAATTTCTGAGATGTTAATAATACTTTGTTGCACTTTGAACATATGTATGGTCCATGTTAATTGTATGGTAGACTATGGATTCTACCATCTTCTACAATTTCCTTGTTCTTCATCTTCATGTTGTTATTATTATAAGCCCTAACTTCATCACCATCAGTAGAAAGAACGTTGTTTGTTTGAGATGACGGATGTTGTGAATGTGATGATGATCCTCCAGGGAGATCAGGATGATCATAAGCAGAAGAAGTATTCAACACCAACATGTTGTTGTTGTTGATGACATTATTCATATTATTACTAACAAATGATGGTGATGATGCATGTAAAGTCCCAAATTGAGCTTCAAGAATTTGCATTGATTTTATGATTCCTGGAGCATGATTATCGAAGTTAATAGTATCAGTTGATGATGTGGTTTTGTTGTAGCCATACAACCATTTCATCAATCCATCTGAACTCATGGTGGTTGATTCAGGATGAGGAGGAAGAGGAGGTGGAAGAGGAAGATGAAGATGAGAGGGTGAAGTGTTTTTGAGGGAGGGATGTCCTATAGATTAATGGTGTTGTGTACTTTATCCCTCAATTTATATAATTCAATTATTCATTTTAATGTTTTTCCATAGAGTGTGTTATTACTTTATTATTAAAATATACAAATATATTTAATCAAATAATTAATATATGATTTAATTTGAATTTTATAATTTAATACTATATTTAAATAAAAGTCAAGACAAACACTATCATTAAAAAAAAAATTAGTAGACAATTTGGATTTATGGACTTTGTTTTTAACTACAAAAGTATAATTCAAAATCTTGGTTAATGGTGAAACAATTGGTCGTATTATCTCGGGGCGTGGTCTCCAACAAGGGGACCCCTTATCCCCATACTTGTTTATTATCTATGCGGAGGGATTGTCATCTCATATTCGTGATGCGGAGGAAAAGAACATCATACTTGTGATTACCGGTGTGTTTGGCAAACTATGAGCTAATTCTGATTATTACAAGCGAGACCGAATTAGAAATCTCAGGACATGTTGTGCAAAGTTTTTGATCAAAAACGGTTTGAAAAGGGCCACAAAATGCACTCAGGTTACTTAGAGAGCGGGAAGGGTTTTAGAGTAAAAAGGGCACTGTCTCTCGACAGGTTTGAGATTGCAAGTAAATGCAAGACAAAATTAAAGGAAAGGGTAAAAGTTTAAACGTATAAACTTAAAGAAAATGTAAAATGCATTGCATTAAAAGTAAAATGGTCTACAAATAGGTTTACATGCATTCTGTATAACTCGTTTTCCTATGCGCCGGTAGTTTGAGTGTTGTAGAATTTCTATAAATGATTTGCGACCCATTTTCCAGCGTATGGTCAATCTATTAGTTTGCCAAAAACTGAAATTTTCTTTAGCCGAAATGTAGAGAATGCTCGAAATAATTCCATTACAAATATTTTAGGGGTCCAACCAGTACTTGGCACCGGCAAATATTTAGGTTTTCCATCTATGATAGGTCGGGACCGAACATCGACCTTTTCTTATATTAAGGACAAGGTGCGAGGTTATGATCAAGTTTGTTTTGCAAGCTATTCTGTCTTATGTCATGAGTATTTTCCAACTTCCCTCCAAATTAATAAATTCTATTGAAAAAATGATGAACTCTTTCTGGTGGGGTCAAGGTCGTATGACTCATTGTGGAATCAATTGGTTGAGTTGGAAAAAATTGTCGATGCATAAATCTCAAGGAGGTATGGGTTTCAAAGACCTGTGGGCTTTCAATCTGGCCATGTTAGGTAAGCAATGGTGGAATTTCCAAACGAAGCCGGAGACTGTTGTCTCTCGTATTTTTAAGGTGCGCTATTTCCCCAACAGAACATATCTCACGGCTACCATGGGTCATAACCCGAGCTATGTGTGGCGCAACATCCTTCATGCCCGTTTTATTGTCTGTGGTGCTGCACGATGGAGTATTGGTTCTGGTGCTTGTATTCCTATTCTTGATGAACCTTGGCTACATAATGGTTAGCGTATTGACTGTAATATTCATGGAGCTCCTTTGGATCCTTATGTTAAAAGTTGGAATGAACCTGTTGTGCGCCAAGTCTTCAGTGAGGATTTAACTTATAAAATTCTCAACACGCCTCTGTTTGAGCAGTTTCAGCCTGATAAGATGATTTTGAAAGCTGAAAAGAATGGCCGTTATTCGGTGTGTAGTGCTTACCAGTTATGTGTTATTGAGTTAGTGGACTTATCACATCTTCATCGTCTGGGTATATTGGTCGATAATTTGGACGCTCAAATCTCTGCCAAAGGTTAAGAATTTGATATGGTGGATGTGTCGAGGCTGCCTACTAACCCGTGTTCGACTTCTTGATAAAGGCGTTCAATGTCTGACCCAGTTTGTTAGCTGTGATTCTAATCATGAAGATTTAGCTCACATTTTTTTCGAATGTCCTTTTGTTGTTCAGGTTTGGCCTATGGCACGTATATGGCATGGAATTCAGAATGCAGCGGCAACATCTTCTTCGGCTATTGAAGCTATTTTCTTATTGTTGCATTCTTTATCTGCCACGCTTTCTCAAAGGGTGGCTGCAATTTTGTGGAGTATTTCGAAACATAGGAATGTCAAAGTGTGGGAAGACATAACATAAACTTGTGCGACAGTGGTTGAAAGAGCTAGGTCCATGGTAGAATATTGGAAGCTCGCGAATGTTCCATGCGCCAACGAGCAAGCTACGCCTACTACTAATCATATTACAGCAGCTGCTCACACAACTCCTAATGCCACGGCTACTATTCCGGTTCGTTGGCAGCCTCCCGCGCAAGGTTAAATGAAATGTAATATTGACACCGCGTTTTCAAACCATCGTAATAGAACCGACATTGATATTTGTATCCAAGATGAAGGTGGTGTGTTTGTACTAACCAACAATCAGCGTTCTTGGTTTTTACTCGGTTGATATTGGCAAGGCTTTGGGTCTCTATCACGCCTTGCAATGGGTTAGTGACATGCAACTCGACAATAGGGACTTTGAAGTTGATTCCAAAACCACAAAAGATGCCGTTTACTCAGGTAGGGAAGAGATCTCTGAATTAGGTAATATTATCACGGTTTCCCTGGTTCTTCTCTCTTCCAAGTTTAACAACTCTCAGGTCGAGTTTTCTAGGAGACAAGCAAATGTGGTTGCTCATGCTTTCGCAGGAGAGGCCACGTTTCTAGCTAGTCCCGTTGTTTATTTTCATATACCCAATTGTATTGAAACTTTGATTATTAATGATCTTTTACAAGCACCTTTATTTAAAAAAAGAAGTATAATTCATATAAGATTATCACATAAGAAAAAAGATAAATCAACAAAGAAGGGTATAAGTGTTCGCCAATATAATAGAATACATTGAAACAACCTCTGCATTAGTAGTGCAAAATTTTTTACGCCATCATGGCCAGAGATGAGAAAATATAAAATTTATTTAGAGATGAGAAAATATATCTAGACATGAAGGTTAATTTTAAAATAAATAAATCGTTATATGTACATGCATTAGTTTTGAGCTTATCCACGCCAGATTAATAACTTAAAGAAAGACATGTAACTAACCTGTTAGTTTTCCTTCATCGAATGGTCAAAATCATCATCATATCCAAATTGTCATTAGGATGTGGAGAATAAAGAGGAATACATTCCTAAAAATATATTAAATTTTGAAACACGATCACTTTGAAAAACACACGAAAACAACAAAATAGTGATCTAAAAAAAGTGGTCATAGTCTAACCTTATTATGATTTTCAATTGTATTTTTTGGAGAAAGGTCTTTTTCTTTCTTTCTCCTATTCTTCTTTTTCTTCTTATTTGTTGAAGTTTCTTCTATATCTGTCAAATCATATGAATCTTTAAGGCAAGTTATACATAGCTAAAAACAGAATAAGGGATTGTGTGTTAAACTTATTAAACTCTCAAGGAGACATTACAACACGATATATTATTATTGAATGAAAAATAAAAATAACGCTATAAAGGAGAATGGTTAGTGCATAAGCGATGACATTATTTTTCGACAATAAGGTAGAAAATATGGTACATTACCATCATCATTTCCATTAAAATATTGAAGTAAATCGTCAATTGGTCGTCTTGGTCTCTCCGTAACCTTAACATCCTAAAAGACGTGAAGTATATTAGCATAATTTGCAATACATAATCAATATAGAATTTGAAGAGAAATATGAATTCAAGAGAATATACTCATTGGATAAAATTGTAATGATGTAGATATACATTCATACAACACAAATAAGATGAACATGTATTATTGATGAATACCTTCGTTATTTCGTCGATTTGGTAGTGAGATTTATGACAATTTTTAGAATGAACATTTTCATCCCCATATACACATTCACCTTCATCCATTATTGGAACAATCAAACTAGATTGGCGGATCTGACAGTTTGTGAAAAAACTAAACACACATGGTAGATCTGGTCAATTTGTTAGATCGAGAATTTTATTTATGGGTGTCGATGTCAAATTGTATGTAAATCGAATTAATTGGTACAATTTGACAACTTAATTAATTTATAAAAATCCCTGAGAAATAAAAGAATTAATCACTTACCGACATAAAAAGTGGTGAGATCTTGAAAAACTAATTAAAAAATAGGCAATAGCAGGGAACACAAGAAAGGTAAAACGAACAATATGAAGATTTGCGAGAAAAAATAAAGTGAAACAGGATGAAGAATAAATAAACAAGAAGCATTAGAGAAAAATTGAAAGAATATAAGTTGAAAACTATTGTAGATGCGGCTACATTTATATTGAACGAGTAATGAAATTGAGGATGTGTCATTAGGTCTACAAACAATGGGCTTGGGCCAATGTAATTTAGATACTACATCAATTAAGACATAAAGTGTTGTCCAAAAGTTGGTGGGGTAAGCCCTAAAAGCCAATAGTAAAGCGTAGAAGCTATTATGTATGTAGTTTAATGACATCTTACTGCAGATCATAGATATGAGATATCAAGTTTATACATAGTTATAAATATTAGGAGTATACTAGATTGATTTACCATAAGAATACTACATATAGGGATGGTAATAGGTCAGACTGCTTGTTAAGGCCTAAGGCCTCACCTACTTAAAGCCTGACCGGCCCAACTCATTTATTACCAGGCTCAGGCTTTTTAGATAATCAATTAATTTAAATAGGTCGAGTTAAGTTATATATAAAAGCCTATTAGGCCTTATAGGCGACCCATATATATGTAATTACATATACTTAATTATGTTAATAAATCTTCAATTCCTTCAAATTCTTAATACCATAATTTATTTATTTACAATTTTTTTTCCATTTGGGGATTCCAATGAGTTACAAAACTCTTGGTATTACTCTCTTATCCCATGTAATATCCCGCTTATTAGTTTCACAGTGTTTTACCTGTCAACTCATCTTATACGCGTTTAAGATAGAAGGGGCATTTTAGTACTTGTGCATGAGGGGTATATAAGCATGTTTGGTCACAAAATATTCATTTCTCATAAGCATTTCTCTCTCTAAACATCACAAGATCAGATTCTCTCCTTTCCCTCTCTAGGATTTTCGACCCACCCTTCCTTTGTTTACTCAAGCTCCTCTAAATTCATCATTCTTGCAAGATCAAGGATTTATGATGGCTTAAGCATGAAGATTGTATCAAGAATGGACTCATCATTATCTTTTAAGCATTGGATTCTTGAACTAGAGGCTTTGCATGCTTTAGGGTTTGGTTAGAAGTGGAACTTGAAGTAGCAATCTGTGTTAAGAGTGAGTTCTTTAGCTAGCAATTCCTTTGGGTTATATACGTTTGTGTGACATGAATTGAAAATGTTAGGTTTATGCATGTTTGATCTTAGTACCCTATGTCATTGATTGTTGTGATTGTGTTAATATTGCCATGCATAAGATTTCTGCTGTTTATATGATTTTTGTTGTGATTGTGTTAATATTATCACAACCTTAGATCTCACCACCACCACAACCATGGTTACAACCTCTCTTCTTGCTCAGAATCAGATCCACTTTTCTTTTATCTCTCCCCATGGACCTCAGTCGCCACCACCATCCTCTATTTTTCTCGTCATTAGATTCATATCTAAAAACTTATGTTAGAGATAAAGCATTCAGGCAAGGGATATGAGATGAAAGTGAGAACTAAGAGAGGTGAGAGAGAATTTTTTATATTTTATTTTTAATTTATTATTTAGATGCCACATCAGCGTGTGTATATCAATGGTAGAGTGAAAAACAGTGTCTACCAAATATTACCCTTTTAATTTTGCCAAAATGGAAAAATGACAATATTAAAAAAGTTTTCAAGAATTTTAAAAAATTTTAAACTATAAATACAAAAAAAATTTCCCATCTCATTATGATCAAGTTGAACACCTCTTTCCTTATAACATAATTGAAATTCTCCTACCATAAGATATTATTCTTCTATTTTTGTTCAATTTTTTTATCAACCGTTCTTTTAATTTCATGCTCTTCACTTTCTCTTCAATTCCTGCCTCATAAACAAAAACTTCACCAATTTATTATAATTGTGTACTCCCTCCGGTCTCAAATGTAAGAAACTTTTCACTTTTTAGGTTCATTTAATAAATTATGTATGTGGCATATAAATAGTAACATAGTTTACACTCTTTTTGCTCATCCTATGTTTTGTCCTTCCCAAAATGGCTTCACTTCAATACCATTTTTTTACAAAAAAATGTACCTAATTTGGATAGACTTCCGGTACTAAATGTACCTAATTTGCATAGACTTCTCGTACTAAACTCGTACATCTGTTAATCCTACGACCTGACAAACTCCAACCTCTTGGTGTTCTTTGTAGCGGCCCCACCAATCCAAACGGTTGGGTTTCATGGAGAATAAACTCTATCGGGAAAAAGCAAATAACTATGTGGTTTAAAGAATAACTTGCATTTAAAGAACAACATAACGGTGATGAATACATTGTACCTTAAATCTCACGTTAAAATATAACTAGTGTAAGATGCAAGGTACAATGTTTTCATAATCATAAGTTATTTTTTAAAGTCAATTTATTTTTTAAACGCAACAATTATTCACTTATTCGCAATTGGGTTTATTCCCCATGACACCGAACCACTTAGGGTTGGTGGGACCGATGTAAAGTCTACCGACGGGCCGAGTGGAGTTTGTTGGGTCGTAGAAATTTAGCGTGCGGAGGTCTATGCAGTTTGGGTAAGTTGTTAGTTAAAGTTTGATGTAAATATAATATCTATGTTTAATTTTTAAATTAAAGGTTAATGTTACTAGCTTTTCATTTTAAAGTTAGTTGCTCGCTTTAAAGAATCACGACAATGGTGTTGAATGGAAAGCAAAGAACATGGAACAAAATGAACAATTGAAAAAATAAGAGAATAAAAAATAGATGGATGAAACCTAAAGATCTTCGGCAACCAATGATAACATTAAGAGAGTTGCTATATATTGCGAGAGACCATTCTCGCGAACCTCGTGAATGGTTTGATTTGTCATACCGCAAGGATTTTTAGCATCCAACTTTTTCATCTATAATTACAATTAAGCTAGTCAAAGCCAGCATCTAATTTATCTACACTTCATTCAGCACATGCTAAACCACACGTGCACACATATAAGCTACACATACAATAAACCAATTTTACAACGTGTTGACAACCTCTTCACCCACTCACTTTTTACTTTAGAACATTCTCACCGTTTTCCTATATGTAGCTAAGGTATAGTCATAGAGATAAAAGCTCTTCCATAATTTGGATTTGGATTAATAATTATTGTGAGGTTTATTCTTATTCAAGTGTCTTTTGTTGGTACATGAAAAAACAAAGAGAGACACAACGCTAAACTTTTTTTTAGGGAAGACACAGTGCTAAACTATACAGCCAATTTGTAAAGCGCGCAGAATCGTTATATTTTCGCGAAATAATTTTCGCTGTATCTAGCATTTTTCTAACAGTAATTTCCAAAAGGAAAATGTTACCTAAAGATCTTCGGCAACCAATGATAACATTAATTTCCAAAAGAAAAATGTTAACTAGTGTTCTGGGGCACTGGTTAAGAAAATCAGATATAGTATAAGTACCTTAGAATTTGTGTAGTCAAAGTTTAAAAAGTGTAAAAAATGATGTTTTCAATGCAAATATTTCCTTTTTTGTTTCTTTAACTAGTGCCCCGGGCACTAGTTAACGAAACCCTTTTCAAAATAATGCATACCTATTTGTTCATAGCCGTATTCTTGCTGATTCATTCTAAAGCTTCATGAAATCGATGATTTTGAAGCTATGCACACACAACGAATTGCTACCGATGATGATATTGATAATGTGAGAGTGATGAAAATAAGAACAGATTAAATTTATTTTCCTAAATTGAAAATTGAAATAGAAATGTGATACTATATAGTCCTATTCTCTAAAATATTATGTTAAATATTAAAATAGAGTTTAATTTTATTGTTGCAGTCGTTCAATAGACTTTTAAAACATATATGATATTATTTATTTAAATATGTTTGTATAAGATAGATTTGAGTAGGGTAACATGTCATAATGTACTTTCCACAAGTCTAAACTCGAGCAAAGAAAAAGGAAAATGCTCATAAAAAAGTCTAAACTCGAGCAAAGAAGAATTGATAAGAAAAAGCCTCATAAAAAAGTTAAAGGCATTTAGTATAAATAAACTTGTAATCAAATTAATTATACCGAATTAACTCACACATTATATGACTAACAATCAAAACATAAATTAGATGAAATTAAATTATACTGAATTGACTCACCCATGTCAATCAATGATAATTGGAAGCCTAAAACTTCTGCTTCATGCACTTATAGCTTGTGGCGCAAGTTACTGTGGTGTATGGTGTTCTTCCATATCATGTAGAAAGCTTGATTCTAGTGCATCTATGTCATGCTTCAATAGCCTCCCACAAGCTAAAGCATGATAAAGTTTATAATTCCAAGCTTGGAAATGAAGGAATTAAATTCTTGAGGAGGTAGTAATTTGCTTATGAAATCTGCTAGTTTTTCATAAGTAGAACTAGGAAGAAGTTTGAGCATTCCCTTTTGAATCTTTTCACTTACCAGGTAACAATATATTTTCAAGTGTTTTGTTCTTTCATGAAAAACTGGATTAGAAGCTATGTGAATAGCACTTTGACTGTCACAATACAAGACATTTTGTCTAGTTCATTTGATGTTGAAATCTTTCAAAAGAGGAGTATAAATTATTTTTTATATTTAATTTATTCTATAAAAATTCTTATTTTTATTATGAAAATGACAATTAGTCACATAAAATTAAGAAGAATATGAGTGTAACTGGGCTTACTTATAAAATTAAGAAGTATCTGCAACATCTTAAGTAGATTAGATCAGGAAAAGAAGTACATAAAATAAAACTAAAGGACACAAAACCATACCCAATGTAAAAAAAAAAAAAAATCCCAATGAATCCATAGTTATGTTGTGAATTCTAGAAATAGAATAGGATTACCTAACTTTTGGTTTGTTTCATTTTGTAAAGGTGGAGAATGAATGTTATGGAAAGTTAGCTTTGTCAGAGAATGTATGTTAGGCAGTGTCAGTTATACACGCAAGTAAAGTCATCGGTATCAGCTCAGGTGCGTTTAAGAGGAAAGACACTTTAGTAATTAGCCACAAGGGTTATAAAAGACATAAGAGCCTTTCTCCTTCAGAATTTGCATGCCCGTTCTCTCTCTAAGCAAAAATCAGATTTTTCCCTCTCATCCCTCTCTCTAGAAATCGTCCTCTCCCTCTCTACTCCATCAATCCTTCAAAACTTCCTTTTGTAAGTGATTAAGCATGAGTTATGGTTCCACCATGAACATGAGGAAATTAAAAGCTTGTACTAAGCTTAGACTCCATTTCCTTTCTTCATGACATGTGATCAAGAGCTAGGGTTTGGTTTGTGTGTGGTTAGTAAAACCGCAAGTGCACGGTTCTACTGAAGTAGTAAAAAAAGAGTATCGTTCCAACAAGGAGTTGTTCAATTTAATTAGCTTTTATTGATGATTAGAAGAAAGTTCAGTTGTAAAGATTGGATTTTTAACGGTTGAAAAAGAATAATAAAAAGCGTCTTGGGATTATTGGTTCATCTTAGTGACAAACCCTTCACAAACCAAACCCTAAACCTAAACTTTATATTGAACCTACTTTCTAAAGACAAGTTTCTCTTAAGCCTATCAGGTCTCCTTTCGATTTCAGTGAGTGTGTTTTTCTATTAGATTTATTTTTAATTATTTTAATATGTGTTTATATGTGCTTGTATGTGATTAATTGCCTCTGAGTATATTTTGATTGAGATTAGTGGATTTCGGTGTTAGAAGGGTATTATAGTCATTTTAGACTCAGGGGTATTTTGATCATTTCGTGAGCAAGGGTAAATTAGTAATTTCATGGTGAGGATTATTTTTAGTGTTTCAAGAGAGAACCATTATTTTTACTAAGTTACTATTCGGTAGTGGTAATTAGTTTTGAAACGGTAATTATTCGATAACTTTTAACCGTAAGTGGATAGAAACTTTGGGAGTTAGTTTATAAGAGTTTTGAGCCCATTAGACTTTTAAGGGTTAAGCCCATTAGTGTGAACACTATTTAAACCTTAGTCTTTTAGGAAATTAGGTCACCTAATATCATTTGTTCATTTCATATAACATTTTGAGAGAGGTAGAGAGAAAGTTCAAGAGAAGGAGAAAAGAGGGTTTGAAGAGAGAAGCTTGAGGAATCAAGAGGTGATAGAGATTCTAGGAGCTTAATTGAAGATTTTGTTAGGATTATTGCTTATTGAGGTAAGGGGGTTAGATTTCATTCATAATCTCTTAGTTGTAATCTCTTCTCTCATTTTTTGCAAAAGTGCTTATTTGTGAAAAGTGATTATTGTGAATTCAATTGGTAAAATTTGTGCTTATGTTTTGATGCAATGTTTAAGTATGTGAATTTGATGATAATTGTGTTGTTGATGTTGAATTTGCATGCTTGAAATGTATATATGGTTATACTTTGTGTTTTGCTCAAAATTGATGAAGAA
>Ga0315914_1007940_pt1 | contig 14438 bp, 4 predicted proteins | sample MpolenodulesMG_FD_203920 | JGI IMG/M metagenome (GOLD analysis project Ga0315914, IMG submission 203920) | Medicago polymorpha root nodule microbial communities from Los Angeles, California, United States - elongated nodules | ecosystem: Host-associated > Plants > Roots > Nodule | place: USA...
GTTGTATATATACACTTCCTTGTATTGTAAATAGAGGTAGTTGTGTAATTCAATAAAAAACTCTCCCATTCATTGTTTCTTTAGTTTCAGTTCTTAATTTTCTGTTAGTTATTCATCTTGCTCAAAATAGCTTATTTTCATAAGCACTTCCGCTGTGCATAGAACAGAGTGATTGTTCTAACACCCTGGGTGCCCGCCCTTGGATCTGTCCTTGCCGACACTTCATATTAAAGGCGTGTTCAGTGTCGGACAAGACAAGACATACATGGTTTCATTTAATTGCTTCCATTTTCTAAAATTGCCGGTGTCAGTGTCATGTCATGTGATAATAGTGCTCATAGATCCTTTTATACTTCAGTAATTTATTTACTGTTATGATTCTATAATTCCTGAGTGGGACTAGATGAGGTTATGCCATTGTTCCGAACTAACATATTATGTAACTCATTATTCTGTGCTTTCTCTATTTTGTCTTTGTGATAGACATACCCTTGAATTTCTATATTCTCAATAATATTGAGAAATTTAGGCCAATATGAAGGATTATTTTAGGAAAGAGCTGTATATGTAGATGGACTTTGGTTTGCAGGTATATTTACTAACATTGATGAACGTACAAACTTTATTGTGACAGCATATTTACTTTCTAATTATCATAGAAGTTATAATGTGTGTATTATAGAAAGATTTTATATATTGGCTGCATATAATGTCGAATGGTTATATAGCAGAAGTGCATTCATTTAAGAACTTAGGCTCCAGCCATATTACTGGGTAGACATGCATACAGGTTGATATTCTTCATTTTAATGCGGAAGCAGTTGTAACTGGGAATTATGTTTGAATTGGATTATAACCTCATTTTTTTAGGCATTTTAGGCCTTTTTTTTTAGCCTTTTAGGCCATGTTGGAACTGATCAAACCTTGTGGTTCATGGATTCACTGATAGGAAGTTTTTTCCCTTAATTGAAGTTATGCTTGAAAACCATTTTGAATAATTGTTTCATTCCCATCATCATATCTATTTATGTTGAGAGTTGAGACATGTTTTTAGTTTTATTGCCCACCAGCAAAAGGAGTACAATGAGGCTATATTTACTGTATAAAAAAAGAAAAAATTATTGACAATCACAATGAAAGAGGCGTAGAAGAATAGGGTCCAATTTTCCTAGAAACAAAGCATAAAAGAGGCTTAATATTATTTGTTACAAAGAAATACAATGTATTCTAAAATAGTAAAATCCAAATTTATTTATATTTTTCTAAATTGTAACTTCGCCCATCGTTTGTTTCGTTCCCGTACAGAATAGCCTGACTCATAAAAGAGTTGTCGTTTCGGTTCCCCATTGTCTTCCTCATGCCAAAACACTTCCTGTAACAACAAAACAAAGTAAAAATCATTAACCACACTAACAAAATTCCATTTTATGTTTTTGGTTTCAGACCTATTATCAAACTTTGACAATTTCAATGCTAAATATGGATGGGATGAACACAAATGTTCCTATAAAAAAACAACCACTTTGTTGTTGTTGTTGTAAGAAGATATGTGTACACTAGTTGTTGCACTTGTTTTTGTCCATCATTCTGCACCTAAGAGTGGGCATCCAATGATTTCTAAGGTACGTAAGTTGGTAAGGCGTGATATTCCTTCAGGAAGTAGTGCCAAATTTCCACAATTGATCATTTTGATATGTTGAAGTGATGAGAGGTTGCATTATCCAATATGGCAATGTATTCAGGTGAGAACAACTTTCAAAGGTGATCCTTCGGAGAGAAGGAAGACAATTGAGGTCATCTTTAAACCATATTTCAATGGAAATGGCTAGACGATTACAATTTGATTTTTGACTGAGAGATGTGTTTATGTTTAGTGTTTGACACACCTTAAATAAGATTATCTCTATTGAAGCGAATGAATGGAAAAAATATATCAATAAGGTGTGCTAAATATGTTTTAATCATTGCTATTCAGATGTTCGAAAAATTGAAAATTTGGAAACAAGTCCAACATGCTAAAGGATCCCCACAACCATGAAACGAATCCTAATTTGAGGTTCACAGTCTAAATAATATCCGTTGAGTGAAGGAATTCAAAGTTTAGTGACTAACAAATAAAATTTTATGCTTGATAAAAAAAATTATGACAAATAGTCACACAATTCCACTTCTCTCTTAGACCTATCATGAGTGACACATTTCTTCATTTCACTCATCAAAGAAAATTATAAATAAAGGAAGAGAATTGTAGTTACACTTATGAATGAACACTTTCAAACTCTCCCCCATTTATTGTCGAGTTCCTATCAATTGTTGTTTCAATTAGTTTTTAAGTTTGTTTTATTGTTATAATAATTTGTCCAGCAAAAAAATATATTCTCACATTGCTTGCGAATCGTGACTAAGGGTAGTTTATATACAAAACACATTATTCGATCCACCTAGGCGCATTTTACAAAAGACAATACCGTAAGGGCTCACACAAGACCTAAATCAGACAATACCTCTAAAACAAATTGCTGTAAATTTGAGATATTGACGTGTTAGGTAATGGTCGAACTCACGCCAGTCTTGAGGGCTAGAATCTTTAGCTACTTAGAACTCACACATGTCCCAAAATAGACAATATCTCATAAATGTATTATAGTAGACTCGAGGTCGGAACAATAACTAAATTGTACTGATAGAAATCATGCTTCATGTTCACTTTGCAGTACATAAATGAGAGAGGAATTATCATTGGTGTCATAATATTAAGTTTGATAGTGTGAATGTCAACACACATAGACACAAACAAATATATATCTATTTGAAGGAACAAACAAATATACATAGTCCTTAAAAACCAGTGTACATAATAAATTGAAGGAAATTACAAGAAAAATTAAAATTCTGCACATATATCCTTATTTCAGATATAAAACCAAATTCATAAACAATATATTTCAAATTATATAAATCAAATCTAACTAGTACTTAGACGCAAAAAAAAAAGAAAAAATTATACCAAATATTCAAAGAAATACAAACTAACCTTTTGTCAAGTGGTGAGAAAGATCATAGTAACTTGGCTTCAATAATGACTTGTGTCGGTTTGTTTTGACGTTTTTTCTAACGAGAAGCCTTTCTACAACGCCTCAAAAGTGAAAATTGAGTTTTCAATCATGTTTGCTTTGACTTTTCAAAATCGCTTTTTAAAATTAATTCTGGTTGAAGCTACAATTTATAGCTTTTGGGTTAATTAGAATCAATTCTTCAATAAATTTTATATTTTGATAATTACAACCTATTATTTTCTTTATTGCCCATTTTCAATTCTCTTTCTTTTTGTTTGTAATTAATTTGATGAACCAAATTTAACCAAAAAACTTAACGAACCAAATTAGCCCCCAAAAATGTTTATGCTCATGAGTTACCAAGTTTTGAATTTTCCCGTTCAGATTTACTGTATTTTTTCTTTTATCTTTCTTTTAAACTATATTTTATCATTTTTGACAACTAACTCTAGTATTATTTAACTTAAATATATATATAAAATATATGAACAAATAATTTGTAAAAAAAATTGGTTTAATGATCGTACTTATTATTTTTTAAATTAATATATAGAAAATTTATTTATTTAAATTCAATAATATATTTACATTTAGTATTGATTTACATACACATTTAACTATGTCCATTTACATGTATTTAGTTATGTTCATTTTAGTAATTATACATTCAAAAATAATTTTGATTAAAATTATCTAAACAACAACATTATTATATTCAAACATAAACCAATTCTATCAAAATCAATTGTATCCAAAATTGAACCAAACACATATGTACTAATATAAGATTAAAATTTGTGAGGGTTTGAAAATATTTTAAGGCAAAATACAAAAATGGAGAAATGAGCAAAGTTTGTTTTTTATTTTTTCCTTATATAATTCGGGTCAAAATAGGAAAATACGGAGAGCGCGCAAAACAGAGGAACGCGACTAGAAAGGGACAGACAGCGTACGGTTGCCGGGACGGTGGCAGCGGGTGAAGTGAACTTCTTGCATGTTTCTTCTTTGGGTATCACTCACTCTCTGTTCTTCAATGTTGTTATTATTCATTTCTCGTATCATAATGTATATCATTTTCAATATTTATCACCATTAATCAAATTCAGATTCAGGGATCAAGAACCAAACCAAACCAAACAATTTCCGTATTTGCTTTATCTCACACTGTATTTCAAACCTCGTTTTGTAATTATCTCTATTTTTTATTTTACTCTCATAAGTCATAACCCATTTTTTCAAACCCTATAATTATAAATTTATGTTTTTCTGTTTTTCTTTTTACTAAAGTATTTTTAATTTTTTTTGTCAAATAGTCTGGTGGTTAGAAATTCAACTCTCGGTGAATAAATGGAGAATCTGTCGTTCGAACCCCGACACCTGTATATTCAGGACAATATCCGTACCAACTGATCTAAGCTCACGAGAACACTCAAAATATCTATGTAGTTTTGTAATTTATAAGACTAAAATCCGCGTAAAGTTAAAAACAAAATTTTAGGGAATAAAAATAAATTTAACTATTATTTTTATAGTTGATGGATTAACTAACCTGTTTGTTGGTGGCTTATACCCTATGCAGTGATTGAAGCAAAATAACATCAGTTAGTTAATTGAAAATGGATAGACGTAGAAGCGAGAGAATTCAATCACGAAGAAGCACAGTTCCTCTGATTCAGACTCTGACTTACATGATCACGCCGATAAGAATTGTAAAGTGATTTCAAAGTTGTTGCTTCTTGAAGACTTGCTGTTTCATATCCTTACTTTGGTTCCTCTTACCTGCTTGTTTAACTCTGCAAGGTATGTTTGCAAACCTTGGGCTGCTACTATTGCAAGCTCCCCTTTTGCTGAAGCATACGAACGCCGTCCACGTTCTAAGCCTGGTCTGTATGTTCAAAATTGCTCAACAACAAGTAGTTCTTATTTCTTGGAATTTAAAGATGGTGTGAATGACCAATTTGAAAGGACTGATTTGGGAACACCTCAAAAACTAGGATATGTTATCGGTAGTTGTGATGGCATATTGCTGCTTATGAGTATGGCTAGGCAAATTTCGGTCGTGAACCCTATCCTCAAGTGCTGGCTTAGATTTCCTCGTTTTCTTTCTCCGCATCATATAGTAGTTAGGTGGCAATATACTATAGCACGTGTTCCTCGCACTTCCAAATTCAAGCTTTTCCTTATAGATGTCCTTGAGGTTTCGGGAGCTTGTTGGTATGTTTTCTATGTGCTGAGAATTGGAATAGATAATGCATGGAAAGAGATAGCTAGAAAAGAAGCTCCTGTTGATTGGCGTTTCTTATCGTTCCCGCTTTATAGTGGAGGCAATGATCTTTACTGGATAACATATGACAAAGTGATTGTGATGGATGTTGACAAGGAAACTATTGTACGAGAATATGCACTTCCTACTAGAAATATGTTTTTTGGTTCGCGTGCGATGCTTTTATGGATGGGAAATCGCCTTTCTTGCATTGCGTCTCATGATTCTAGAACATATCAAATCTACATTCTGGATTTTGATTCAGGAAAATGGTCTCTTTATCATGAGATGGGACCTTTTGATTATGATGCTGCTTGTGGTCATAAGCTTAATACTACGGATGTGAAATTTCGTTTGTGGATCAAAGATCAAATTATCTTTCGAGTACGTCTCCTTGAAAATCCAATAGGAAATATATTGCCGGGCATTAAACACATACATTTTGGTTACAATGTGAAGACCAGGCAATTGACAAAGATTGAGGGCATTGACGTGGGCAATTTTGAAGTATGTCTTCACACTAACAGTCTAGTTTCATTGCCAAGTACTCCAGCATAGCAATGTTTTCCGCTATAAGATATGTAGTAGTATTGTTTATATTCCTCTTAGCTGAAAAACAAGTAGCTATATTTCTATTTTGATATGGAAACACTTGATGTGTGTTTGCTTAGTTAGTCTGGCTTTTATAATTATTAATCTTTAGCTGTGCTTATTCTAGTGAATTATGACTTAGACTTGAGACAAATCTTGTGCTCTGTTGCTTTTATTATCCTTGAAATACAAACGTATAAATTAAATGTGCCAGTTTGTTATTTGCCACAGCAAAAATTTAAACTAATCTGAAGGAAAGGATTAAGCTAAGGAATGAGATTGATTGTATTTGTAGCGTGAACTTTGCATAGTAGGATGAACATACATACTAAATTCTGACCAAAGATTTTACTTTATAATTATCAAAGTAGTCATAATATGTGTATACATATATGTTGGTTTCAAGTTTTAACTTACCAAATAACAAATTCATTTCCCTTTTCTAATCAAGATACTTGGCAAATCTTTGTTCCCAAGTGTATCATATGCTGAATTCCTGGAACAGTTTTTTGAATTGGTTTAGTTAGAGGAATGACATTTGTACAATCAATTTTAAACAATTTCCTTGGTGCTAGCATTAATGGGTTGTACCTCAGATCTGAAGTGGGTGAATGTGCTACTGATGCCAATGGGCGAAGATAAATGTGACTTGTGATTGATATGAAGGATGCTAATGAGTCGTGTTGTTCTATTCTACCCTGCCACTCTACATTCTTGGTCTTGCTGGATATTGAGATTGTGTCAGAAAAATAGAAATAAAATATTAACGGTGCGTGTCTAATTTAAATCTCTTTAAAATGGTTTACAGATGGATATTTACTATTTTTCGAAAAAAATATATTATAATAACAAAAATGGTATTTTCTTGGTCTGTTATCAAACTTTGAGAATTTTATGTTGTAAAGAAGAGATGAGTACCTGTCTAATGATACTAGTGTTGCACTTGTTTTTGTCCAGAATTCTTCACCTAAGAGTGGGCATCCAATGATTTCTAAGGTACGTAAGTTGGTAAGGCGAGACATTCCTTCAGGAAGCAATGCCAAATTTCCACAATTGATCATTTTGATACGCTGAAGTGAAGAGAGGTTGCATATCCAATATGGCAATGTATTTAGGTGAGAACAACTTTTAAAGGTGATTGTTTGGAGAGATGGAAGGCAATTGAGGTCATCTTTGAACCATGTCTCAATTACTTGAAATTGTTCACTTGAAACAAAGTAAAAATCAAGATTCTCAAGAGAAGTGAGATTTTGCAACCAATCTTTTGGGAGTTTTTTCACATCCGAACTGACTTCGCCGATTTCCATGGATTTGAGCATGGAAAGAGGAGGGAAGCCAATCGAATATTGTGACATTGATATATTTAACGTTGCTTCCAATATCTGCACATTGCACTCTGTCAATGATAGTCTCGTCTTAATGTCTGGAAAAATAGGCATGGAGGTCAACATCCAACACCCACCAATTTCCAATATAGATAGACGAGGAAACTGAGGCAACGAGAGATGATGTGAAGAACTAATATCGTTGAAACCATCTCCAATCCTCCTCCATCCTCTCAGAATATTACAACCCATAAATTTTAGACTCTCCAAAGATGGGAAGAATGATTCATGAAGAATAGACTCTTCGTAATATATGTACTCCAATTCATCGAGGTAACCTAACTCAAGTGACTTAAGGAATGGAAGACGTTCCAGTGGTGGGAGATATTGTAAACCTCGACAACAATCAAGAGATATTTCAATTATATTTGTGAGTGGAGAAAGCCATTTGGAAAACATCGAACCATCATATTGTTGTATGCTCAATTTTCGAAATCCATCTGGTGTCTTTTCTTTGAAGGTCCAATTATTAATCTCAAGGTGCCTCAAATTGATTAATTTTGAAACAACTTTTGTAGAAAGTACAACTTCATCCGATGAAACTTTTATGGTTTGTAAACAAACTAGATTGCCTAAAAATTTGGGAAGACTTTCTAGTCCACGACACCTTAATAAATTCAGATATCTTAAATGCTTCAATTTATCAATGGAACATCCTCTCAAATTTTTTTTTTTGTCAATGGAACGAGATAGCTTGCTCAAAGAAGAACTCACCTTCAAGACTCGTAAGTTTTTGAAATTTGAAATAACTGATTGTTTCTCTCCATCCAATGTGTTGTAATGGGTACCCAACATAATCAAAGTTCGAAGTCGACTAACATCCATTAATTCCAACAAACAAAATGCTTCAAATTCCAGAGATACATGCACAGGTCTTCCTGGACATCTTTTTGCCTTGCTATCAAAGTAACAACAATCATTTCCAGCTACTTGTGTTGCAAGATCATGCATCAAATCATGCATTCTAAAACCATTTATATCACCATCTTTATTCAATTTTGCATCTTGGAAGAATGATTTCATCAAGAAAATATTAACAAATTGGTTACCAACATCTTCCATGCTCTTCCCTTCAACTGAACAATCAAGATAACCATGCGCCATCCACATTTGAATCAACTCATCCTTCTCAAATTCCCAATCCTTAGGATATAAAGAGCAATAAGCAAAACATTGTCTTTGTTGAGGCGACAAGTTATGGTAACTCAATTTTAGGACCGGCATGATGCTATCTTTATCCTCACACAAGTTCCAAAAGTTACCTTGTAGGACATCGATCAATTCTCTTTCTTCACTTTTACTTTGTAATATGCCTCCCAACGATCTAATTGCTAATGGAACTCCTTTGCACTTTTCCGCTATCTTCCTACCAATTGATTCAATAGTCCTATTCACTCCAATGGTATCATCCCAAGATGCAATTTTCTTTAATAAACTCCAAGATTCTTCTGGAATCAAACCATTCAAAACATAAGGGACACTTACACCCATGGTTTGTGCCACAATTGCACTACGAGTCGTCACTACAACCTTACTTCCTTGAGCCCCACACATCAAATAAGTCTTCAATTGAGCCCATTTTTCATAGCTCTCATTCCAAATGTCATCTAGAACTAACAAGTATCTCTCACCAGTTAAATGGTCACGAAGCTTAGTTTGCAAGTTGTCCAATGATAATGCATCATCAATTTTGTTCTTGGTTAATGACTCCAGCATGCTCTTCACAATAGTTTTGACTTCAAAGTTTTCAGAGACACATACCCACATCCTCTTTTCAAACAAGTTTTGCACTTCCACATCACTATAAATCATCTGAGCAAGAGTTGTCTTTCCCAAACCACCAAATCCAACAATAGCAATCAAGGAGACATTTTGATTTTCATGTGGTTGTCTTAACAAGCTTATAATCTTCTTTTTATCATCTTCTCTTCCAATGATATCCGATTCCAACACAAAAGAACTAGTTTCTCTCCTTACACAGTTAGTTTGTTGAACCACCACAACGTTTGAGTTTAGATTCAATCCAGACATATCTTTCACTACATCATTAAAACCTTTCTGTATTTTTTCAATCTCATATGCCATTTTACGGCGAAAAGAAATTTTGCTTGGAGATAAAGAATGAAGTACCTTTGTTACTTTGTTCTTATGAGTTTCATCCATTTTGCTCCTCATATCTTCAATAACAAATTCATCTAGCAAATCATCTGCAGGATGAAGCACATCTTTGAGCCTTCTTACCCAATTTCGAACAGCATGATTTTGTGCTTCTTGTTTCTCTTCAGCATCAAGGAGCACAACTCTAATTGATTCAACTGTGTTCTTAAGCTTTTCCAGTTCATTCATAACACCATTAATCCGTCCAAATTCACGCAAGGCAGCAGACCCTAACCTGTCATAGAAAATATAAGTTTCTTATTTTCTCGAAAAAAGTTTTAAATTAACAAAAAGAACCATATATAAGGCAGATGAAAATTATGTCACCTATTTATGAGGCTAGTAGCAACACCATATGGAATTTGCTCGGCCATTCTTCAAATGAAAAATGAAAGCATATAACTTTACTGAGTTTGGTGATGGTGATGAACGGAGCAAGAAATGGACGATAATATTATTATATTAATGATATGAAAAATCACAATAGCTAGGCATTAATTATTGTATAACAAATGGAAGAAAAACAAGCACTGTCTGTCTACACCACATGGTGGTTCCACAACATGACTTGCTACGAACTATCCGAGCAAAGGGTTGGTGTTTTTTTATTTGGAAAATGTTGATGATTATCCAACAACTCTTTTTAGAAGTTTAAAATAATACGTTGAAAATTGAAATATTTAAGTTTTTTTTAAATAAATAAACTTTTTATTTTAGCACAAGTATAACTTCTCTCTCTTTTCTTTTTTTCAAACCCTAATCGTCACTTCTTTATTCTTTTTGTCTATCGAAAATAGATGATTTAAGTTTAATTTTGATTCAAAATCATCTATGAGAAGTGTTTGTCCTTCTTTTCTAATTGAATAAGTGATTTTCACATGTTTCAGTCTTTTTTCGTTTGTTTTTGTGATTTCATCGTCTTTGCACATCTTTGTTTGTTTTGATTTCCTATCTTTGTACGATGTGTTTTTGATTTCCTGTTTTAATGCGGTGTTTATTTGAATGAGGTTGAAAGATTAGTTTTGAGCAAGTATATAGATCAAATCAATGACTTTGACTTCGTCAATATTGCAGATCCGGTGACATGAGTATTATGAATACTTGAATATAATCATATTTGTAGACACACTACTTTGCGATTTTACATGATATTAATGTGAATGTTATGAGTTTGTTTATAAATTTATCTTTTTTGGTTTTAGCGACTTTAGATCAATTTTATCAACTTAAATAATGAATATCGTGTATTTTTGTAAAAAAAACTTAGGAAAATGTTAACTTGTGCCTTAAGGGCACAAGATATGATATTAAAATAGAATTAAATAATAAATATTATATTGGAAAGATAAGTTTTTAACCTTTTAAGGTTATGTGCACAATTTCCAAAATTAAATTTTTTTATTTAGTTTTTTATCTTGTTATCAAGACCCAAAAACTTATTATTCGAAATTTTTAAGAAATGTCCAAAAATACTCGATAGCGTTAGCAATACTCTTATTTTTTATTCACCTTGATGTCGGTGTGAAGCAGCCCATTCCTTTCTTGGCCATGTTGCATTATTTTTTCCTGATTGGCTAAGAGAGATTGCTCTTGGATAATCTTTTGGCAGTTTGCATTTTAATGATTCAAGCACAAATTCAATTGAACGAATGATTTTGTCTAACCTATATAAATAAAATAATCTTGCATCATGTAAAAATATTCTCTTTATTATTGAATTAATAAGAAATATTATATTTTATTTAATTTAATGGTAAAATTTATTAATTTAATAATAAAAATAATTTATACATGATACAAAATCTGTTTCACTTATTTTTTTAGAGGAACTTGTTTCACTTATGTAAAATATAATTGTCTTACATTTAATATACGATATTCTAAATAGATCAAAATCATCTATGTGACATAATTTTAAGTACTTTAATAAAGTACTAAAAACATAAAAATTAAAATAAAAATTAATATTTAACCAATAATTTATTAAGTGAACTAATCCTCCTATCACCGGATCAAATTAAAGTATCAAATTTAGAAAGCTAAATCTATTTTACCTGAAACTAAAGGAAACTAATTACCGAAAAAGAAAGAGAATAGAGATTAAGACAAGTTAGATAAAGAAAAATAAAACAACTTTTTCATTCATTCCGGTTACTTTACAGAAGTGGACACACTCTCGATTATACTACTTCGTATAATGGTGATATTTGATTTTTTTTTTTGGTGGCCAGCGTTCGAACCTCGGACCTTCTATATTTTATGCAAGGTTTATACCAAGTAAGTTAAGCTCGTGAGGACGGTGATATTTGATGTCAATCTAAAGAGTAAAATATGTTTTTAATCTTTATAAATATATCAAAATTTCATTTTAATCCTTCTAGAAATTTTCTTTGATTTTTAGTCATAAAAAAGTTTTCCATCTTCAATTTTGGTCTCTCTTTTCAAATAAACTCACATGTAGAATTCATATTTTTGAATAAATTTTACAGAAAAATTTATAATATTATAAGAATATCTCCCAAAAATTCATTTTAATTCATCTTTTGTTAAAAAAAATATTTTCTTTTGGGAGGGATATTTATAATACCCTATAAATTTCTGCACAATTTCTTTAAAAATAGAAAGACTACACATGAGTTGACTTAAAAATAAGGACCAAAAGTGGCGATTGAAAATTTTATAGGAACTAAAAGTTGAAAGAAAATTTAGAGGGACTAAAACAAAAAATTGATATATTTATATAGATAAAAAAAACATATTTAACCCTAATCTAAATGACTTAAAGACTAAAAAAGTCCAGTTAAATAATAACTAAACTAATATCCAACTACTATAATTTCTTCACCTAAAATATTTCAACTTAACTCTATTTTGTTTAATCATAATGATAAACCATTGACATTCCTTATCTAGTTGTCTTATTTTATAATGAGCTCATTCCTAATGACAAGGTGTTCATTTAATATCTCAAATCAACTCATGGTTGATCATCATTGAGACCCGTGCAACATTATTGTCCCAAAACTCTCAATTATTCTCATATTTTGATTATATTGTCTAACCTCATTTGATCCAATATTAAACTTCACCTTCCGGTACTTTATGTGATATTTGAAATATGATTAAATAACAATATCAAACTTCATCTCTTGGTACTTTATTTGATATTTGAAATATGATTAAATAACAATATCAAACTTCATCTCTCAGTACTTTGTTTGATATTTGATATAAAATTTAATAACAATGAGATTAGATTAGAACATAAATTCATATAAAATAGAGTCTAAACTTGGGTTTTATTAGGATTTCATAATTAGATTATTCCAACAAAGTCTACTCACACATGATCATAGTTGACAAGGGATTATAAAATAAAGACATGAAAGTAAATATATACTATATATATAAAGAAAATTAATGAATTTGGACTTACTTTTTCCCTTTTCAATTTTACCCTTCATTTAAAGTATTTTATTTATTATTTTATCATTTTTATAATATTACTTAAATTTTTAATTAAAAATAGATAAATACCATTAAAATATGAACCACCTCACTATAATAAGAACAATAATATCTATAACAAACTAAAAATAATATATAAAGGAAGTGCGAGATTTTAGATTAGATTTTTCATTATTTCAATTATACCCTTAAACATATTTTCCTATAATAATGATAAGTTGTTACTTTCATTAAAAAGGATAAGAAAAGTTTAAACGTCACAAACATCTATACATATAGTTATAATCAAAATCTAACTAATTTTAATGCAAATCTAAATTTCATTAAAACAATTGTTTGCAATTTGCACGCGTTAGCGCAATAAAAAGAGTAAAAGACAGACACGATATGCTAGTAACAATGAAGTAGATGACAAAATGAAAGCCATAAAGAACATTAAAATAAATTGCTGAAAATGTAAAGAACATAAAATAAAAGACAAGAAAGTAAAGAATAGCAAGTAAAGAACAAAAGTTGAAGAAAAAATGCAGGAAATTGATTTTAAATTTGAAGTTTAAGAACAAAACTTTAGAACTATGAAGTGACGCCTTTTACCTTAGAAATGAGGTCAATTTATAGCCTAGAATCATAAGCAAATAATTTATTTCGAGTTACATGCCATAAATCAACAAATTCCAAAGACTTTAATTTGTAACATCTATTTTGGTACATCAAGGGATGCACGGTCCATGCTTCACCACGCACGGGTCATGCTCAACTTTCTTGTCTGCCCAGGAAAATCCTGTCAAATGCGCACGAGTCGTGCTCTTATACGCATAGGTCGTGCTCAACTTTCTCGTTGGAGAGTTCAGGGTGCAAGGGTCGGGCTTCAGGGCGCATCGGTCATGTGCCAGCTACTACACCAACATTCATTTGGTTTTCCTCCTCTCTCTTTGCACTTTTGATCCTCGCTCTTGATTCAACTAAATTCTTTTTTTCTTCGTTATTTGATCCTAAAAATAAAAACCATCACTTTGTAGTAAAATAGTTTTAAAGTAAAACTAAAATCCACAAATTTATTTAATTCAAAAACAAAACAAAAAAAAAAACACTCTAAATTATGACTTATCAGTTATTCTACGATTGATTGTATTTGTAGCATGGTCTTTGCACAGTAGGTATATTTACTAACATGGATGAAGATACAAACTAAATTCTGATTACAGATTTTACTTTATAATTATTATAGAAGTTATAATATGTTTGTATTGTAGCAAATTCTATAATATGTTTGTCATATGGGAGCTTCTACGGTGCAGTTAAGAAACTGACTTTTTTGAAAAAGTTAATTTTAATTTTAATGTTTAATTTATTTTTAAATTGTTGATTACTGATTAATGATCCATAGTAATTCATCTAGTAATGCTTGCAACATCTTGAACTTACATGTACTATTTTATCGTTGGCATCTTTAACATGCAAACAGATTTGATGATATTATATGATAGTCTTGAGTGTTACACTTTGTAGGGTGTTACA
>Ga0315914_1007941_pt1 | contig 14437 bp, 3 predicted proteins | sample MpolenodulesMG_FD_203920 | JGI IMG/M metagenome (GOLD analysis project Ga0315914, IMG submission 203920) | Medicago polymorpha root nodule microbial communities from Los Angeles, California, United States - elongated nodules | ecosystem: Host-associated > Plants > Roots > Nodule | place: USA...
GGAACTAAAAAATAAGCCAAGTCAAATTAAACTGATCTAAACTCGACTCGATTAAGTCCGAAACACAACTCAAATTAGAAACGAACATTTTTTTAGCCCGAGTTTAGTTTGTTTATAGTTCATCAAAAGCTCGATTCGTTAGGTTCAAGACGAAACAATATAATTAAATAAGTTAAATGGCAAAATTCTTAATGTGTTAAGATATATGAAAAAAAAATTATAAATTTCAATTATTTATAATTGCACTACTCTAGTTATATTTCAATTGATTTTTATTTTATTACAATTTTACAAATTATATTTTTCAAATGATAAGTTAGCTATAAATACTTGTCACTTTCGTGCGTATGTATTTCGTAATAAATAACATTATTCTTTTAAAAAATATTTAATTTTTTTATAACCATTCTAACGTGACATTGTTAATTTGAATAAAAACTCCATTATATTTTGTATTAAACATATTAGCTTAAAGTGACCATAATTATGTCCCCGTAACCATGTATATGTCAATGTCGCTTAGTGGAGGCAATGTGTTGTAATATACCGTGTTTGAGTTTGAATCTAAGATTCCCGGAATTACTCGTTCATTCACTTTAAGAAGTGATATTTTACTCGGTTGATTATTAAAAAAACAAAAAAAAAAAACTACTCCTATATCTATTGAAACTACACCAGAAAGACCTTTTATTTGCCAATTATGGAGTCAATGGAAGGAGATACGGGTCAAACGGGTTTGTTTCTTAATTGAAGTTATGGTGAGCCATATGAGTAGTGATATATACTAGTAGTATACGCAATATGCATCATGCATGTCCATGGAAAACTCAGTACTATTTTGTTTTGGTCTTGACCCTAGTAAACTTACTTGTTCTTGGGGTCTGCATTGAGATGTATTATATAGCTCATCGGTGATCACTTTGCTGAATTTTTCAGATTCCCATATTGGAAAAGCAATTCATCGATATCACCTACTACACAATAGTATTTTTTTCTTTATTATCTGCCTCTTCTGAGCCTAATGTTTCGTATCTTCTACTGCTACATCATTGTCTCTTATTAATAAGAATATTATTTATTTTATTAATAATACTTAAAAAAGATTTACCAGTCTGTTAAAAAAACGTAAGCTAAATTGGCAGTGAGATTTTAATACTCAGCGACAATTCGATAGAGTTTGAATGGAATCAAATCAAAGCAAGGAGGAGGACTGATCATGATTCATGAGTACTGGTCCATCTGAAAGATAAATTAATATAGATACTATAAATATTGATAATATAAAATGGTCCATAGAAAAATAGGTATGAAATATTAATGGAAATGTCAGTGTAAAATGAGGAAAGTTGGTGATGCTATAATTTAAGAGGCAGCGTGTGTGTAATTGATAATGGCAGTCACAAGGAGTATGAGGTGAGAGCTGACATGCAGGGTGCAGTAGTGAGAACTGAGAAAGATAAACAAAGAAGGGAAATAAAAAAGGACTAGACTAGTCAGTTGTAAATAAGGAAAGTTACAAACAACATCAATCAAAATATGTGGGGAAATGGTGCTGTGGTGTGGTGGGTGGGTCTATCTCTCTTAATTTCTATCACATACTCTGTCTGTCACACACATTTGCTTTGCTGCAAAAGAATCTGCTCATTTCACCCATCCAAATTTACTCACCATAACATCTACAATGCCCTAGATGAGTGCTTTTATAGACAGTGCCCTAATTTTGTAAACATAATTATTTTTCTTCAATTGTTATGGGGAGATTATTTTTATCAAGTATGTTTAATTTTCATTTTTTTTATATACAAATAGGGTCACTTTTCTCTATCCAATATATAGTTCATTGTTTTATAATTAAAGCTGATAGCCAATGATAATTTGTAAAAAGATTGGATTATTAAAAAATTGAAAAAAATTCAATATTTTTTTTACAATTTATGGCTATATTAATTTAATATTTCAAAATTAGATAATTATAATTTAAAAAGTAAATTATTGTCGAAATTTAATGATATAGTTATAATTTATTTAACATTTAATCATATAATATCATGTTATTTTTAAGTAAATTTTAATTTTTCTTTCAAAACGTGAATTTTAATTAAGTTATAGATATCATATTTTTTATCCATATAAATATACTGACTTTTCGTTTTAGTTCCTCTAAATTTTTTCTAACTTTTAGTCATGCAATTTCGTCTTCACTTTTGGTCCCCTTCTTTTACGTAAACTCATATGTAGAATTCATGTTTTTGAATAAAATTTTGCATAAATATTTATAATATTATAAGAATCTCTTCAAAAAATTAGAATTTTTTAACAAAACACAAATTAAATATGATTTTTTATATTTTTTGCGGTTAAAAAATTATATTTAATTCATATTTTGTTAACAAATTTTAAATTTTTTGAAGAAATTTTTACAATATTTTTCACATTTCTACACAGCTTCGTTGAAAAATACAAAATCTACACATGATTTGTCTTAAATATAGGGACAAAAAGTGATGATTGAAAATTTTATAAGGATTAAAATTCGAAGAAATTTTTTAGAGAAACCACAACAAAAATTTAAAAAATTTATAGGGATCAAAAACATATTTAACCATTAAATAATTAATTGTTACCTAAATTATGTAAAGACAGGCCAACACGTTTAACATTTTTTTTAAGGAAGACAACACGTTTAACATGTTGACTGTAATTTGTTTGTTTACTACCCCTCTCTAAATTTGGAATTTCTTCCTTTTGTTGTTGAACAAGGTACATATTTGTCTATGAACCAACATCAAATTACTTATAGAATATTTCGTGAGTGATTTCTAAAATATTGAATCATTTGAGGTTCATTGAAAAATCCAAAATCAATTATATGGTGCAAAAACACAAGGAAATGAGAAAAACCGAGTGTTGAGCGTTGGCTAGGTGTGCCCCTCTTATGTTTATTTAAGAGAACACAGGACGCAGTCTTGGGATGCTAGGCACCATGCCTGCAATACTTGGTGCCTATTGGATCAACGATTTCACGTCTATAAGCTAATTTCTCTTGTCTAGGAGGTCTAATGGTTGTATCACTTTGTAAACTTGATCAAAATGTGTTGTTTCGTGATTATTACATGAAAAACTAACACAACTCTTGATTAAAAAAATCGAATCATATATTATTGTAACCTTTGGTAAAATGTTACTTTTCATATGTGAAATGATGTGTCTTGTATTTCTTCTTAAAGACGCGTGTTTGTATTATAAATAGATGATTTATTGCCAAAAAATAGGAGATTTGTGAAAGACCAAAATGACCACAAATATCTATATTTTTAATTGGAAAAAGTGATTTTTAGGGTTTAACCAACACAAAAGTGTAACGGATTAGTCCGTCACAACTTTATGGTGGTTTATACTGTCGTAAATCACTTTTTTCTTTTCATAAAAATTTACTCATTTTGTGGCGGTTCAAACCGCCACAAAGAACGCAAACTTAAAAATCTAAAACATTTGTGACAATTTAAATTAACCACAAATCACAAGTAAACAAAATTATAACAAATTTTTTTTAAAATGTTTTAGAAAAATATTTTGAAATAGAAAAAAAAAACAATTCAAATTCATTTGATAAAAATATATATTTTAAAAAACTAATAAAACAATTTTATGATAAAAATAATTATTTAAAAATAAAAATAGTAGAGAAAATAATAATAGAGACAATGAAAAGAGAATAATAGTAAAGAGAAAGCGGATAAATTTTTTAGAGAGAAGATAAAAGTTAGAAATTAAAGATGAAATGATAAATTTTTTTTTTTGAGTAGTTCTATTTCATGCGACACAAATCATCCAGAATGGAAATTGGCCAATTAAAATTGTTTGTTTGGCGGAATAAACGGGAGAGAGAGTGGGCCATCAGGTGAGAGAAACAAAAAATGCATTGAAATGTTATTCGCGTAGCCTTCGCTGTAACAGTCTCTTGCTAGACTTAACAATTTCCATTTTTTTTTTGGAGAGAAAGTAGACAAAAAGTTTAAAGCGAAGATAGAAGTGAAAAATGAAGAAAGACGAAATTTGTGGCAAAAACCCTCAAAAATTTCCTTTGCCACGAAACTTGTGAGTTGTGACAATGTGAACCTTCACAAAATCAAAAGGCAAATTTTGTGGATTATAAATTCCTCACATGTTTCTGGGTGTTTTTTCAGCACAAATTAATTAACAACATATTTGAATTTTACAATTTCTAATGGCTTTGTTGTCCGTAATTGCCGAGGGCTTTTGCAGCCAAAAACCTTATTGAAGTTGGTCACAAATGAGTATTTTTCCTACAATTACACATGATAAATGTAAACTATTATCAAAAGATAGATTTGGCGTGTTCATACAAATCTCATAAAGATTTTCAAAGTATATATTCTGATGAGAATTTGCTAGTATACCATTTTATATCCAATATAGCAAATCGAAACCAAAAGGATAGTGTAAAGAGTCCCACATCGGATAGGAGTTGGCTTGACAATGTGTTTATAAGTGAGGGCAATCATCGGCTCACAAGCCAGTTTTGTGGGGTTGTGTTAGGCCCAACCACGATTTTTAAGATGGTATCAGAGCCTCTTCAAGATTTATTGGGCCACCTGCTATCAAGTTTCCGTTATCGGGCCACCCACAATTTGTGATCACGAACCAAGCCCAATAGTGCTGGTCGTGAGAGGGTGTGTTAAAAGTTTCACATCGGATAGGAGTTGGATTGACAATGTGTTTATAAGTGGGGGCAATCCTTACCTCACAAGTCGATTTTGTGGGGTTGTGTTAGGCCCAACCACGATTTCTAAGAGATAGTGTGGACAAATACACGTTAAAGTTCTCTAACGTGTATTCTTCATCATCATGTTCTTCACTGTCCAAGTTGTCGTGCATTAACCCCACAACACAATGTGTAACATATTTTAGTATGGTTTGAAATTGAAACAAATATGGAATCTCACCGTTCCATAATAGGATATGCATGGTCATAATCCTCACTTATGCCGAATAGGCGAATAGCTGGGCTCATCTATCCATTCATATAAAGGTAAATGGTGGTCACGTGAGTTTAGCTCAGTGGATATAGACAATATATATGTAGGAGCCGATGTTTGAATCCGGACACTTCACTTATTCATCTTATAAAATGAATTTTTAGTTGACAAAAATATGAAGGTAAATGGTGTGTATGGGTAAAAAAAAAATGTTGTCTATGACGAATTAAGTTGACATTTTTGAACAAATTGAAATTCATTTATACAACAAGTAAATCAGGGCATGCTCATAGACTAATCTAATATACCCATCAATAATGAAACCATAAGCAGATATTTCTATATAATTTGTATATAACACCCACTATTAAGTCATTGTAGTTTACCCATAAAAAAGTAATTCTTACATAACATAATGTCTGATTTTATACACGGTGGTTATTATTTTCATTTTTTTTTGTGGGTAGTCAAACATTGCTATAATAATAGAAACGACTTTGCTAATCAAGCACAAATCAATAAATTTATTTGAGTTGCATTACATTGACTAAGATCTTTGTTAATATACATGTATTGGCATTTTCAAATATATTTTATAGTCATAGTCCGTAAACCCAAGCCACTAATTAAGGCTTTTGGTTTAACATGATGGTCATATAATATGTGTTAATGCATATAGATAATTATTCATTTAGTAAAAAAAGATAATTAATCATATATCATGATCGACATGAGCTAGCTAGATTCACAAATTTAATTTCTCAACTCTCAAATGTTTCTTGGTGAAGAAAACAAATTATGTCACACATATATAGAAAGCAATAATTAATATAATTCAAGAGGAAGCACGTAGAGGAGAAAGCGACTTTGTACAGCTATAACCTACAAAGAAAGAATTAAGAATTAGCATTTAGCAACCACGATTATGATGCAAAGCCAACCATTCGATTTATCAATAAAAGACAACAAAACAAAGAACTCTATCTTTTGATGGTTTGGTTGTAGGATTGTAGCTAGATAGCAATCAGAAAACTAAGCTACCTTTTCATTGTAACCACTAGTAGAGCACGAGGCATGACCCATGACCCTTTTGAAATAGTTTTGTGTCCTCACTTAGAAGCAAATAAATTGACCCTAATTAGTGACCAATTAAGAGTTTATATATATTCTTCTCCTTTTGTCTCATTCTAATTAAGATTTTTCAATCGTGATCATATTATTTGGGGACCAGTAGATAGGTGCGCTGAGGTGGTGGCATTGACAAGGAGGGAATCAATAAAGAAGGCTAAGCCAAGGGTTGCTATTCTTCTTTGAAACGAATGTTAATTATGATTATTGGCATTATATTGACTTTAGATGCAAACAAAGGAAGTTGATATTGCCTTTCAAAGATGAGGTGCCAAATGAATATATATGTATATAGTTTCAACAATTTCTTTTGTTGAAAAATAATGTAGAATACTTTTGGATTATTGATTGGTTCATATATAAGCAATTGAAATTTTATAGGCGATTCTAGACGCTTGGAAATTTAGAATAATGATTATTTTGATCACACGCCTGACTACAATGGATTAATCCACAAGTAAATGAGAACATTCTTTTTATGAGAAGTAAATGAGAACTTTAGCTTCAAATCATGTATTGTTAGTTTAGAAGAAAATAGAAATCAAACTATCTGTTCCATCTTCATCTAGCACCAACTATCAGTTTCATTAATATGGTATTTTTTTTCTCTCAATTATGCAATTATCAATTAATTGGTACAGATGAAAAAGATTTTACCAAAAAGAGTAAGTGTACATATCATGTGAGATTTCATTTGTTTGAGTAATGATATTTGTACACTGTTTTGTTAAAAAATATATATTTATATACGTACAACTATTTTATGATAATTTTTTAGATAACATTCTTTTTCTCTCTATTTATTGGTCAAAGACAATATAGAGATAAAAAGAAAGAGAAAGAGTATAAACACAACGAGAATATGAGAATAAAAGTTATCCAAAAGTTATCTCAAAATAATTGTACAAATATAATTTCTCATTTGTTTTTCATCCAAAGAAGTCATACACATCAAGTACGACTTCTTTTAAAGTCATCAACCCCATTTTCAACTCATACATATATACATACATACAAAAATATAGACCACCAAACAAATATACTTTTAGACCTACGAACTAATTTTTCAACGTTAACACAATAAAAAGAGCAAAAAGGCGGGTACATACGCAAGTGTCGGATATGGTGTATAAGGGTTGATTAACCCTTTGGATACAAAGTCTTACAATGCACTTGTAACACCCAAATCCTTTCTTTCATTCTATACTCTTTAACCCCAAATTTTCACGGCTTGAAGAAAAACTCCCAAATTCAAGATTTATATATAATTATACGATTTCGGCTTCAAATTTTCATCATTCAATCTAATGTTGATGGCTAAAAACAAAAAGAGTTTCAACCCCAAAATTTCATCATTCCACCTTGCCGTATTGATTAAAATAATGTTAGTTAAAATAAGGAGTGAGAAAAAGTTGGGTTGAGTTGCAAAATGACTTTAAAAGACATAAGTTAATTACTTTTGAAGAAAGAAAAAAACTGGTTTTTTTTCTTCAAAACAAAAGATGTATCATGCTAATACACCCTTCTAATTTTTGAGTGGGTGTGCATCAATATTTCTCATATAGAAGTCAACCTTATGCGATGAGGCTGCTGGAACTATAATTTGAGATTTTGATCGAGAAATTTACAAGTTTCAGGATTTGAAACCTGCATATATTTTCGGAATGATGTGTCATAGTAACTTTTTTCCCTTTCCCTTGCATATACGCCACTTTGTTGGTTTTTAACCCCACCCTTTCATGGCTTGGCTTCATCCTATGAGAAGTAACACACTATTTAATACTCTCTCTAATCATCATTTATAAAATAAAGATTAGTCGATAAAAATTAATATATTTGATTATTATTTTAAGTTAAATACATCAATTTTTATTAATTTATTTGTCTTTTTATAAAAAGAATCGGAGGAGATTATATTTTTCTTATAAAACACTCTTTATTGATTGAAATTCAAATAAATTGCATTAAATTGTATAAACCACATAAATCTATAGTGAGAGTCTTACTATGTATATTAACCAACAAGAGTTTTTATGAAAAAAAAGTGTGCTAGAAAATGTATCTTTATCCCTAAAAAAAAATGTATCTTTAATCTATTTAAATTGCCCCTCTTCAACTACTCGGAAATGTCCTTAACCAATGAGTTTTCATTTTGTACTCCATAACTTAATAAATTTGATTAGCAATAGGTATACCACACCGACCCACTGATAGCTCCTAATTAATTCAATCAATGTTGTCCTTTCGATCATATTTGTTAGGTCACAAACTTTTCCCGTTTTTACACGTGTATTTTTATCTTTTTAGGTACTACTTACACAATAGGTGACAAATGATTTTTTGTTTTGTTTTGAATAGAATAGGTGACAAATGATATCAACCTTATTCTGTCCTAACATATAAATTACTTAAAATTATGATGTGCGGTAAAAACAAACAGTACTGCACATATGAAGTTATAAACTCTCCTTACAAAAAATAAATCAATGCACACAAGAGTTCGGTTAACCTATCATTTGTTCTATAAATAAGATTTGAGAGAAGAAAAATAAAAGACTTCATGAATGTTCAAAGTGTGAATCTAACATTGGTTGAAACCATAATTGAAGCCTTAACTTTAATTAAGGGAGTTGGAAGAAAGTTAATTTTTTTTAACATTTGATTAATGTGAAGTTGGAATAATTTTTATATTGATTTAAAATAATTAAAAAATGTGTCCAATATTTAAAAAACTGACAATTGTTTGTTATTAGAGAGAGAACGTGCACAAAAAAAAGGAATTTGTTGGAGAAAAAGATAATAGCTGACAAATATTTGTTGCGAGAGAAAGATAACATATTAAATTTATTAGAAAGATAAAGTGTGTGCAAAAAAAATAGGAATTTATTGGTGGATTAAAACGAGGGTATAATAGGAAGAAAATGTGCAAAAATACACATCGCTATTTTGGTGTTAATTTTTTAAAAGGACACTTAAAAAGGAACGGAGGGAATATATATATAAAGATGTGATCCTGTAAGAATAGTTCAATTGATAACTACCAGAGATATTATGTGCAGAGGATAGAGTTCGAACTCCAGATTCCACTTTTCTTCACAAGTAATGTGTGTGAATTTAACTACTAAACTACTTAACAAAAAAAAGAAGAGATGTGATCATATCAAAAAGAAAAATGAGACCGACTAAAAATAAAATGTTAACCTTATGAGCTTAAAAAAAACCTTGTGAGAGCTTAAATTGTTTATTGAAATCCTTTTATCAACCGATCAAATCACTCTGATGTTTATTCCTTTATAAATGCGATCTTACTCGACTATCTTGTGCATTTCCCGCACCCATAGATTAAATGTATATTTTCACTTTAAAAAAAATCAAAGTGATTCTGAACACTTAAAATTGAGTATCTTTAGCAAGTGACTTTGTCTTTAGAATTGATGTTAACTAACAATTAAATTTTATCGTCAAATGCGATCTTTATACTCAAATATACCTTATAATTTACTTTATATATGAATGTATTCAAGAACAAATCATTTTACCTCAAACTTACTTCTAAATTTTAATTGAATTCAATTTAATCAAAATCAAATTTTGCCACATACATATGAGAAGAATGCTAAGCTAAACCATGTGGCCATTTGGCACGCACATGGCATGAAAAGGTGATTATATTTGCGTTTTTCCTAACCTTGTTTTTAACCAAATACCAATGGCATATATCGGAATGGCATGAATCAGAGCCATAATATAAGGTACCAAGTCACAATTATAGAGAAACGTACCGTGATACACATAACCAAGTCCCCATGATTCTTGGCTGCACACACATGTGAGTTTCCTTTTAAAAAGACGAATATATAAGCCAAACCATACCCCAATGCTCTCTACTGAATCACAGCTATATGTCTTAGCAAACTTAATTATATATTGCTGAATTATTTTTATATCTTTGTTTTAAATTTGATCCACTTGGCATATCACCATTTCCATGTGACATATTCTTAGCTTTTTTCCATCCTTATCACCAAACATAATCATACTTATGTGGCCTGAACCAAACTTAAATTGGTCAAGTTTAGTTTACTACCAAGTGTAAAGCATGTTATAAGATGTAAAGTCCTAACTAGAGAGTGGTAGAAAGTGAAGTGTTGTTGAAGTTTGATATAAAGTCACATTACCTGACCTATGTTATTAGCATGTTATATTATTTGCACCACATATCACCTGACCTATGTTCAAAAGTAAAATAAAGTCACATTACGTTGATAATGTGATGAGCATTTCCCGCTTTGGTCAAGCTCTTTTTTATGGTTTGTTTCCCTTTTCCTGGTGGGCTAATAATACTGTACTCTTTAATGAATAAAAATCTTATGATAGAATCATTGTTATGACAAAAGGGAAGAGATCATTAAGCATGAAAATTGGATTAATTATATAAATAAATTAGTAAAAGATGATGTTGCGATGAGGATTAACGCCATTGAAATTAATAGTGAAAGCCTTGTTTTAAGGGGGAGGAAAATGTCCTTAAAAAAGCATAAGCCTTCTCTACTTAAAAAAAGTACCAGTAGATCGGTCTGACCTCTTACCATCCCTGATTGGTGGGGGTTGTTGTTGCAATGGCATGTCCATTGAGTTCCCAACCCTGCTTAGGATCCTTCTTTTGTGGCAAGAGATCAACTAAGTACTATCACTTGGAATTTTATTATTGTTCCTAAATACATAATATTTATCAGAAATTTCGTTGTCCTGTTTGTTTCTAAGCTTATTATTAAATTTTTAACCAAATTATTTCCTATTAAAAAATAATACTAAGTTATACCTAAAGAGAATACGTAGTTTTAACTTCCTGTGCAAGATTACCTTCATGTGCTCGTTGCACTTTTAGCTCTAAAAAATAATCTAATAGAAGCATGAAAAGTAAAAACCATAGAATTGTGGGCATGAGCTGCAAGAATCCAGTTTCTATAAGGAAAATTCAGATTTGATCATTTCATTTTAAGTTCCTTTGACTCATCTATATCCCTTAAATGTCCACCATCAAAATTTTAAATACCATGTTTGCATAACATCTTACATCATGGTGCAGATTTTTAATTTCTATGAAAAAGACAATAGGTGGCAATTCATTGAACATTGACACGACAAGAACTTAAACACAGAACATCTCAATGGCTAGCAATCCATTGTCTTCAAATGAATAGGATTCAATGCTCTCAAGACACACTAGTGTCATATTTGACAAGGTAGTATATTGTCACATTGTTTACTTGTTCCGTTCTTCACACAGAACAAAATGATCAAGCATTCACGCAGCTTAAATAATCAGCACTAATCTGCATAGTTTATGGCATAAAACACAAAGAAGTAACACCTAATACACAAAGTAACTGAAAATAACAAACTAAAACTAAGCCTTTATCTCATTATATAGATTAAAAGTTTATTAGGGAAAAATAGGTGGATTACAAGTTTAATTAATGATATAAAAACTTGAATTACAAGTTAGAACTGGTGGTAGACTGATTGAAAAAAAGTTACACAGGGTTTTATTGAAGAACTAGGTAGAGGTTCATTTGGAATTGTTTACAAAGGTGAATCAAAGGTAGCAACATCTTGTAATGTCATTGCTGTTAAGAGAATGGATCGGTAAAACCGGCCACAAAAACTTGGTAAAGTTGATAGGATATTGTGATGAAGGAATGCATAGAATGTTGGTGTATGAGATAATGAGCAGTGACAATCACTATTAGCTATATTTAAATTAAAATATTTCATAAAAATTACTATCAGAAATATATTCCCTATATATTTTTACAAAATTTATAAAATATTTAAAGAAAAACCATGAGATTTTCATTGGCAATATCTTACAAGTTTCACATTCACTGATAAAGTCTCTGAATTTTCAGAACTGAACTATCATATTTGATCCACTTTCCCTTGTGCTAAAGAAAAACCTGAAATATATCATCATCTCTTTCTATTCTACAAGGAATTAATTAATAGATGACATAAAAATGAAGCATGCCATGTGTGAAATATATTTATACATATACCATATATTCTTAGATGTATTCCAAACACTTCCTAAGATTTTTTGATAGATCCAAATTCATTCAAACACTCACTTAGATTTTTTTTATAGATTCAAATTCAATAAATGAAATGTGCATTTAATGAACAATGAATGATATAGCTAAAATGTGTTGTAATTTATTATAATTATAATTGTACTTATGAATAGTGAATGAATTGTAGGTAGGACCGTGTAAATTTATGTTCTACTATGAACATTGATGTCTAGAAATGATATATGATATATTCATAGACTCTTGTATTTGATGTAAGATGAACAGATGAACAGTTTGAAATAGTTCAAACTTCAAACTGTACTATGCTAGCTGTTTCTGTTTGTCATTTTGTACATTGCAATGTTATTTATTTTACATTAAACATTCTCCAGCTTAAATACATGATATTTTTTTAGGCTAGATACAATTTTTAGTCCTTTAAATTTGACAAGAATATCGAGTCAGTCTTTTAAATTTTTTAAATTTTAATTATGTCTTTTAAGTTATTAGTTTAATGCATCTATTTGAAATTTTTTAAGTTTGAGTTTTAAATAGATCCTTAAAAGAACAACGATGTATTAAATTAACAACTTAAATTTTTTATTTAAAACATAAAAACTCAAAAGAAATAAACCAGTGTTTTTGTCAAATTTAAAAGACCAATAAATATATGTCACCTATTTTTTAAGGAGTTCCAATCTTTTTTTAACCTTATCTTTTTCTAATATGACATTATATGATTTGATAACTCATATAGGTCATTAGTACCAACAAGGCAACAACCCCTACGAAGAAATAAAGTTGTCATGCACTTTTTCAAATTTTATTTATTGGATTGAGTTGTATTTTGAAGTTATAAAAACGTTTATTTTCTCTATCACTCTCTATTCTTTTTTTGCTCATAAATAAAACATTGTCATCTATGTATTTTTGAAGTTACTAAATGCTCTCTTCTTTCCATCACCTACTCATCACGTCAACCACTCATCTTTCTCTTCAATTATTGGTTGTTTGGAATTAAATGTATCTATCTACTAAGTACAAAAAACTATCTAAACACTTCTTTATACAATGGCTAAAACGTACCACTCCTCACCTCTTATACTCATATTGAATCTCAACAACAAACTCTTTACAAATTCCCTCTGAGTGCTGTTCTTCCAACAACGATTGTTTCTCTTTGATCCACCTAACGTTCTAAATATCACAAACACTCCGTTTCTTTTCACCCCTAACATCACCATCTCAATTGAAAACCTTCTCATATACTACCAAATACATAGTAAAAACCAAGAAAAATAGCATGTATTTTATCAAGAAATTAAGGTGTGTATATATATATATTTATAGCCATTGATATATTAATATTGGCTAAAATGCACTTTTGGCCCCCTATGTTTGCCTCCGTAGCAATTTTGGCCCCCTATTAAAAAAAACCACTTTCTAGCCCCCCAACTTTACCCCCTTTTGCAACTCAGTAGCCCCCTCCTATTTTGACTGGGTCAAAGCCCATTTGGCTTACATTTGGCTTACGTGGCAATAAGTGAATTAAAAAAAAAAATAAATAAAGGCAGAAATTGAAAAATCAAAATGTCACGTGAGGAGGGTGGATGGACATAGAAGGTGAATAGTTAGGGTTACACATTTGGCCCCCTAACTTCATCTTATTTTCCAGTGTATCGTCTCTCTCTCTCTCACGAAACGAAAGTTTGTCTCGTCTCTCTCTCACGAAACGATGAAGTGGGTCAAAGATTCGTATGAAAAGGGTGGTTCCAATGGTGGTTCGGAAAAGAAAGGTGGTTCCAATGGTGGTTCGGAAAAGAAAGGTGGAATCCAGAAGGGTGGGTCGAATAAGAAGAAAGGTGGTTCGAAGGCTGGTTCACACAAGATGGTTGGTGGAAAGGCAGCTGGGTCCGGAAAAGACATGGTGAATGACAAGATTCCCGACAAAAATGTCTCAAAGTATGTTTGTTTATGTTTTTTTTGTTTGTTTATTGTTGTGTTATGTCAAAAGAAATATTTATTGTTTTTTATATTTTTGTTCCTATTTATGTCTCAAAGCATGGGTTGGTGTAGAGTATTGAATACAACAATAATGTATGTGCACTTTTTTTAATGAAAATCGAATTTCATTTTTGATAGGGTTGCTGAGAACCACTCATTGAAGATAAAGTTCCACCACAAAGGCTATTTTATATCTGATCCTGTTGTTGACTATAAAAAGGGTGAGATATA
>Ga0315914_1007943_pt1 | contig 14436 bp, 7 predicted proteins | sample MpolenodulesMG_FD_203920 | JGI IMG/M metagenome (GOLD analysis project Ga0315914, IMG submission 203920) | Medicago polymorpha root nodule microbial communities from Los Angeles, California, United States - elongated nodules | ecosystem: Host-associated > Plants > Roots > Nodule | place: USA...
CAAGCATGTTTAATCTCTAATCAAGTCATCGACATAAGCTCATCATTTATCAACATCAATCAGTGAAAGGATTACTCACCTTATTCTTCATTTAGCATACTTAACTTAACAAGTACAATTCATCATCTCAAAGGTATAAGCAAGAGATTATCATTATCAAAGGAATCACCACATCATACATATATACATACATATACAAATCTCACCTCATTACTATTACCAATATAATTATCATCAAATATATTCACCAAGTGTATAAGCACAAGCAAGTAAGACACGCAATTAGAGCCTAGTTCAAATATTCACAATCATCAACACAATCCACAAATGTACATATACACCAATCGACATAATCACGACATTCACCCAATTTCACCAATGCATAAATTCACCAAGTCACATATTCAATTATGACACAATTCATCAACTAATCAATTCCAAATGTCACAAGTATGTATTCATCAAACACACTTATCATCAACAATCATCATTCACATGCAACAATTAAGACTCATACCAATATGATATGTGCCTATACACGACACATATATGCATGTGGTACCAAACTCCTCCAAGGTCGTCCCCTCATGATGCAACAAAAACATCATAGTCAACGGCTATAATCAACGGCTATAATCAACGGCTATATGGATACAAGTATCCGGTCAACGACAATATGAATATAACATCCAACACGACATATGATACATGAACATATGACTAAATCACCCATGCATATTTTCACAACAATTCAACGGCTATATGTATATACATGCATTCATCGCCAATCACACCCAAATTAGCATGTATAAACTCACCATCAACAATATATATCATTTGCATACAATAATTCAACAACATAATTCATCATCATGATTTAGCATATATGCATTCACCAACAATATTACCATCAATTAACATGTATGCAAGTAATCAACATCAACAACATTATTACCATTCAACAACTCCGTATAATTTCTCACGATTCAAGTAAAGGAGAAAACACACCATACTATGATATCACCATATTCGACACCAAAAACCATTCATACATCTTCATATAATCATATAAAGCAATCCACAAAAGATTTGCAAGGCAATCGGTCTTAAAGACCATTTTCGACAAAGTTCGTCTCTCATTTTACAACTTTAAAAACAATTGAGACAATGAACCAAAACCAAGTAAACAAGATCCAATGCCTCAACTAAGTATACGCCTAGATCACATATGAGTGCAGTAGAGTATACATGTGCGTTTCACCGGCCAACTACGACAAAATCATCAAAATCACAAGGTTACGACAAGTTCGTATCATTTTACCGTTTTCCAAGTTATCCGACAAAACAAAACAAATAAGTTGGGAAACCTCAACCAAGTATATACACAAATCACATATGAGTGTAGTAGTGTATACATCAACGTTTCATAGGCCAACTCACTTGAATCTCAAAGTTTTGCAAAGTTCGTATCGTTTTCCTCATAATACAAAACCAATTCATTTTCAAAACAAAACCAAGTTAGACCCAACAAAACATAGGTTAAGTACTCTTAAACCTCTTAATTAAACTCCTAATACTCAAGTTTTGAAGTTTGGAAACATTCCATAATTTTTGGGTTGACTTAGAAATAGTTATGTGGAATTTTCATAAAATTTTTAGCAAGACCTCCTTAGAGTATTTCAATCATAAGTCAAAATGTAAAAATCATTTTCAAGTCAAACCAAAGCCACTGGAAAGCTAACATAATTATCTAAAACTTTCATGTTCACACCAAAAGCCAATTCAAAACATAAATGTGCGAAAAAGATGCGAGAACGCGAAAGAGGGCATGCTGTCAGAGAGAAACTCGCCCGGGCGAGTAAATTCACTCGCCATGGCGGATTATGACAGATAGCTCTCGCGAAAACTCCATTTTTCTCCCCAAAATCCCAATCTTTAATCCCCTAAGCCCAAATTTGATCCCAAAGTTTGTCTAAACGTTTCTAAACATCAAAAGAGACTCAAAACCATATAAAACTCGAACCAAAACATCATCTTAACAAAAATCACCATTTGACCTATTTTTCATAAAATGTTCTCAAGAACAACACAAATTCAATTCAAGCTCTATGGTTAAGATTACTCAAGGTTTCAATCATCAATAACAACATCTCATAACAACAACAACAACAATCAGAAGTGAATTCATCAACAATTCATCAACAACAACATTATACTTCACCAATTTTGAGCAAAAAGACAAGTATACATATATACATAACTTGAGCATGTAAATTCATCATCAACAACTTAATTAACATCAAATTCACATACCCAAACATTGCATCAAAACATAAGCACGAATTTCATCAACTAAAATCATAATAATCATTTTATACAAATAAGTACTTATGGGTAGAAGTAGAAAATAAATTATACAAAGGGATTATGAATGAAAACTAGCCCCCTTACCTCGATAAGCAATAATCCTAGCAAAAGCTTCAATTAAGCTCCTAGAATTTCTAGCTCCTCTTGGTTCTTCAAGTTTTCTCTACAACCCTCTTCTCTTCCTCTTGCCCCTTTCTCTTGCTCTTTCTCTCTCTACCTCTTCTCAAAATTTTGTAAAATGATTGTGTAACCCTATTTTTTTTAATGACTAATGCTTATATAGTCTCTACACAATTGGGCTCAACCCTCTTAATGTCTTAATGGGCTCACAACACTTATAAACTAACTCCCAAAATTTTTATCCACTAACGGTTAAAAGTTATCGAATAATTACCGGTTCAAAACTAATTACCACTACCGAATAGTAACTTAGTAAAAATAATGGTTCTCACTTGAAACACTAAAAATAATCCTCACCATGAAATTACTAATTTACCCTTGCTCACAAAATGACCAAAATACCCTTGAGTCTAAAATGACTATAATACCCTTCTAACACCGAAATCCACTAATCCTAACCCAAAATACACACAGAGGCAATTAATCACATATAAATAAATAACAAAATAAATCTAGCGAAAAACGGGCTGTTACCCTGTCTGGCTTGTTAAGGAGGTGTTTTGCTTTTGTTTAGTTTTCTTTGTTCTAGGATGGTTGTAGTTTGGTGTTTTTGTTTTATTTTTTGGAGTACCTCTGGTACACCGAGCTTGGGCCTTGTTTAGCTCTATTGTGTTTTGTATTATGTTTCTTATCTTTGTACTATTTGGGACTTGCTCCCTTATTTCATATTTTATATTATATTTTTCTATTCAAGAAAAAAACACCCTTCTCTCTCCAAACTCTCGTTTCTCATAACCCAATCTGTAGGTATCAGATTTCAAAATTCATACCTAATACCAATTATTTGTTTCTAATTATTGATTTTATCTTATATATTTAATTTGATTTGATTCTTCTCACTGGAATCTCACATTAAAAGAAGGTAAATCAGCATAACAAATCACCAATTGCAGCCCCAAATCACTAGAATCTCACACTTCTCCTTTCAAATTCACCAAATTTCTCAGCCCCTCAATCTGTATCCAAATCGAAATAGATGAAGTATGAGACAGTAAGCCATGTTATGGAATTGAAGATATTGAATGTGAGAAATTTTGAGTGAGATAGGTTTGAAAGATTTTGAGGAATAGGTTTTATGTGATGAATATTGTTGTTGTGTTTAGGTTTCAATGTTTTGAAACACTATTATTGTTGTGTTTAGATTGAATCATGAGATTGAAATTGAAATACAATTTGTGCTTTGTTTTGGATCTCTGAACACAATTTCTTTTGACCAAAAGATTCAATTGGGAATAATAAGTGAATTAATTAAAGATAACTAATGCAATGAATAAACAAGGGAAGAAGGAGATTTGGGACGTGGGTTAGATGGTGTTGCTGGAGATGGATGAGTGTGGATGGAGGAGAGAGAAGAGTGGTGAGAAATAGTGTGTTGGGTGTCTATAATAAAACTATGCTTCTCATTTAATCTAATGGTTAAAAGCAACTTTTCCATGGTGGGTAACTTTTGCCCTTTCCCATGTTAAATGCCACCCGTGACACAAGTAGAAAACGGATGGAACATCCGAAAAAATGACAAGAAAACATGTGAAAACGGATATAAACCATGAAAGTACAATGTTGAAACCCTAGAACAAAGCATCAGAAGAAAGCAGAGGGGAGGCACGGGGAAAATTGTCTTGTTGTTTACTTTTACATAATTATATTATTTGTATTTTTTTTAAACAAGTCAAAATGAGATATGTTAACAAAAACGTGTTCTTTCTAACACAAGGCGTACCAGAAAAAATCAACCAAGTTCGATTCGATACAAAAAAAGGTTAAGAAGATACTTTTAACCAACAAAACCTCAGGGAACTCTTAACCAATTCCTAAACAAGAAAGCAATCAAAACCATCAATTACAGTAGCCAACAACAATATTGGGATATTTTGCCTTCAGCCACCAAAAAGATAACAACTTAATTTTGGCCAAAAGATGTTAAATACACACTTCTTGATTTCTAAATTTTTTGTCATTCATTTCCTTCCAAATAACCCAGATGCATGAAAACCAAATAATCTGCATGATAGAGTAATGCAATCTGGACCTACCTGCTAAGTGACTAAACTGAACAAAATGATCCAACATACTGAACGACTTAACTGATGAGAAACCAGTCCAATTATGCACTAGTTGTCAAACTTGATTAAATAAATTACATTTTGAAAAAGATGATTTCAGGATTCTATTTCTCTGCGCCCTCCCACACAATTTTGAGAATCTTAAGTAATAATGCCCCTTCTAAAAAGATTATCATTCGTAGGAAGCCTATTACGAAAAAGGCGACAAGCTAACAAAGAAACCTTCACAGGGGCCTCATTTTCCCAAAGTAATTCTGAAGCATAATTATTAAATTGTTGATATGACGAACACAAAAATTGATACGCACCACAAACAGAATAACCTGTAACTTGATCTGAATGCCACAACCACTTGTCACCAACATTAACTTGTAAAGTAATATCATGAAGTAAACCCCTAAACTCCACTAACAACTCCTCCTCCCAACGCCCACAACCTTCTTCGCCACTTCCAAGCCTCATCTCCCTCCCCCAACCCAAAGAGAACATACCAGCTACCGTCTCCCATTTATTCTGTGATAACTCAAACAACCTCGGAAACCTTAATTGCAAAGGGGTCTCCCCCAACCATGGGCCCAACCAAAAAAACAAATATGGCCCTCACCAACCTTCCGCCGTAAATTATCATCAAACTTGCTCCCCACGGCTAAACCCACCCCATTACATATCCTAACCATCTCCCTCCACCAAGCTGACCCATAACTGCCACCCTCATTCACACGACTACCTTCCAAACCATACCTCGCCTTCAACAGCCTAAATCATAACCCCCCATTATCAACTAGCATCCTCCAACACCATTTTCCCCAACAAAGCAATATTAAATTCTTTTATCCTCCAACCTAAGAAATTTTCCTAAAATTCTCACCTCCAAAAAAAAACATTTAAAAATATATTCAATAGAGGAAATGATACTTGAGGGAACTTTGAAGAATGAAAGAAAGTAGACCGGAAGCGGGGAGAGGAAAAATTTCAAGAGGACTAACCGACCACCCAGAGATAAATATCTACTCTTTCAACCAGACAAACGAGCTTTAATACGACTAATCAACGAATCTAAAAAAGCCAAACACCGCGCATCTCCATCAATGGGAAGATCCAAATACACAAATGACAATCTTCTAACCTTACAATTCAACACAAGAGAGGCCATGATCTGGATTTCCTGGTGTTACAGAAGGACGCTGTAACAACAAATGACCGTGCGATCTAAATCGTGTGGTTAAGATAATTTGGAGTGATTTGACAATTGAGTTAATTTAAACTGCATGATCTATAATCAACGGCTGAGATACAAAACAGCGGCAAAACATCGTATTTTTTTACAACAGGGAATCTCAGTCCAGAGAGGCCACTGCTAACCACGACTCATTTACCTTTACACCAACCAGAAGACTTTTATTATTTTATTTGTATATGATGTTAATTTCTTGAACTAATTTATTTTGATACGATCAACTTCATCAAATCAAACATTGATCAATATATAGTGTTTATTTCTATAATATTATCTCAATTCGTAAATGGCTGGCATTATTATAAAGATTATTTAGAAGCAACCTTTGGTCAACATACCCAAAAGTCTTTTAAACATAGAAAATCATTAGACAAATATATGTTTTTGACAAGTTAACGCAACTATTAAATGACTATAGTAAGCAGTTAACTCCTTTAAAAAAGAAAGTAACGATAACACTATTTTATTTCGTTAATTAGATAGACAATGTTGATTGTTCCATTCCACGTGAAACAGAAAAACAACATGTTTAAATTAATTTTGTAAAAAAAAAATGTTTAAATTAATCTGTAATAGATTGGAGTAAGTAATGCAATTAATTTTTGTAGTTGGATGTTTGTATTCCCACGTGATTTAGAAACTAATGTTAGTTACACGTGCTATTATATCTTGTCATTCTTTATGTACTTTTCACATTAACATGAACTAAAATAAAAAAAATCTTTGACTCGTTACATTAATGTTAAGAGTCTCACACTAAATTGGAGATGATCTTATAACGTGTTTATAAATGAGGATAATCTTTATCTTACAAGTCAATTTTGTAAGGTTATGTTAAGTTAAACCACGATTTTTAAGATGGTATCAAAGTCAATAGGATGAAAACAATCCCCACCTCATAAGTCGATTTTGTGGGATTGTATTAGGTACAACCACGATTTCTAAGAGTCATCCAAAAAAAAAAATCATTGTGACTTTACTTATTTCACGATAGATGGTTAACAACCAATGTAAAGAAGGAATTATCTGGTGTTAACTTATATAAACACCTTAAAAAATTGTCTCTAAATATGACACATTTTTAAATTGTACTTTACCATAGGTCTTGCAAAATCTATATATGTATATAGATAAATGTATTTCATCTAACCAAAAAAAAAAAGTATTTCATCTAACTTATATCTACCACACATATTGATCATCCAATAAATGTAACAAAGATAATTATGTTTTCGCAAAATTGAATAATTCAAAATCAATTTATAAGCTAAAATTGGCTATGTTTAACGAGGTCAATCTCTTGCTCATGTGACTGGAGCTTTTCACATTACATGTTAAACTTGACACATGGATAATACATGACCAATTAAAAAAAAACGTAAATTATTGACAAAATTTAGAGAGGAAAAACATGAAATCCTTCTCTAATCTCTAATTTTGTTTTTCGAAAGTATAGTAAAGGAATGACCTTAAATTTGAAGTATTTATATGTTAAAGCATCATTCTCCTAAATTCATCAAAACTAAGGACCCCATCTCCATCAATGTCAAATTGAGAAATCATAGCTTGGCATTCATCTACACTTCTACATTCACCCAATCTTCCAAGCATTCTCTTAAGACTCTTTGGTGTGATGCAACCACACCCCTCCATTTCATACATCTTAAAAGCCTCTCTTAGGTCATTCACTTTCTCTTCCTCTTTCCCTCCCTCTACAAACTTCACAAAATCATCCAACCCAACCAACCCATCCCCGTCCGAGTCGAGAAGCTCAACCGCCATTTCCGCCTCCTCATTCGTCATCTTGACCCCGATTGCCTCCACACATTGCCGCAGCTCCGAAGGTGATATTTTGCCATCTCCATTTTCATCAAAGTGGTTGAACACACGTATATATTGAGTCACCTTGTCCATGACCATATCTATATAATTTGTGTGTGTGTATCGATATAACTCTATATAGCTTCCAAATTAAATTGTACAAGAATATAGATGAAGAAGAAGTTGAAATATTTAAGTATGAAGATGAATAGGTATATATAATGGTAGCATTTATATATGGTTTGTGGTGGGTTGACCCAATAATAACTTGCACGACCGGGTGTGAGAAACATGCAATATACTAAAGACTTCTTCATTTAATTTGTCTTTTTTTATATATTTCGTTATGCATGAGTCCCTTATGAAACAGTCAAAGATTATTGTACCACACATACGAGTCCATATTCAAATTTCAAAGTGAGAACAATGATGAAAAATATAGGAATCATAGTTGACCACAAATAATTCTTTAAATCGAAGAAAAAAATATTAACCCACTCAGGTCGAAGTTTCTATAGAAAATTACAAAATAAGCAGACCATAAAGTCCAGCTGACATAACTTAAAAAATAAATAAATAATAATAGTAATAGTAATAATAATAAAGTCAATTTATTATTACATTGTAACATTTTTGGTTCAGTTTGACAATTTATTTATAGGTGGCTGGGTATTTCATCGGCTACACCTTATTCCGTAACAGACCATTTTACTCGATTTATTTTTGATGCTGCTGGTGCCAAGGCTCGACAATCAATAATGCAGGTGCTTTGGTTTGCTACCGTGTGGGAGATTTGGAAAGAAAGAAACAACATGATCATTAATGCTAAGGAGTGCTCCATTTTACAGGTGGTAGACAAGATAAAGTCGCTCTCTTTCATGTGGTTGAAGGCAAAGTTTGCCTCTCTTCCTCTGAATTATCATAGTTGGTGGCTTTGTCTGTTTACTATTTTTGGCATAGGCTAGCTATTTTATTACCAGCCTTGTTGTTTTTCTTTTTTTCCTTGTAAATAATGTTGTGACTCTTTTGTTCTTTCTTGGTACATCTTGTGCTAGAAAGAACTCTTTGATTTAGTAATATAATTCATTTTAGCCTCTTAAAAAAATAGTAATAATAATAAAAAAAAAACATTGGGTTTGTAGTTTTTTTTTTGTCACATTAGTTATGTCAAGAAAAAATAAAGTGGTTTCAAATTAGTAAGTTTGTTCATTTTACATAAAATATATAAATATTGATATAGATATAAATAGGTATAGAACGTGTAACTAACATTAGTGTCTCAATCCATGTAAAAAAAATAATATAGTTTTTCACTCACGTGGGAAAACAAACACCCAACTACAAATTTTTTGTCGCAATTCATTTAACATGTTGGTCATGTGTTTCACGTGGAATAATAAGAATTGTATATCTTAGTAAAAGAATTAAAATAATGTTATAATGTTGCTATAGCCTTTTAATAATTTCGTTAGCATGTTAAAAACATCCAGTGGCTAAATGATTTTCCATTTTTAAAGACTTGGTGATGATGTGCTTATGAGTAAAAAAAATAAAATAAAAGACTTGGTGTGCGTTGAACAAAGATTCCTTCTAAATTGGGTTTCTGGTCCATCCTTTATCAACAAAAAAGAATTTACTTCTAAATATCTTGACTTTATCATGCTTTCTTAATTTTTTGTTTGATTGACATAAACTTCATCTAAAAACTCATATAATTAAAAGGAAGATTTCGATATATTTTTTTTATGGTGAGATTTGGTTTTGATTGATTGACCTAAACTTCACCTGAAAACTCGTAAACACAAAAGGAAGATTTAGTTTCAAATTGAACAATACATGTTGAAAAGACGGTAGAGGAAGGGGTCTATTGGATGTCAATCTTGTTGGAATGCTTCAGATTCTCCCTAATACCTATCCTTTCTCTTGACCTATAAAAAAGAGTGGACAATTAAAAAAATACTATTATTTAACTTAACGATCTCGAAATTGTTCCGTTTTCAAAATTTGCACTTCACTTTATTTGAAATATAAGTAAAACTTCTAAATTTGTATATTAATAGGATAAGAATATTAGTTAGTTTGTCTATGAATTTGTTGTTGCGTGGAAGGAGAAGCATGGAGCCTACTCACAACCTTACACTAGAGTTTTCCTATGATCTTGGACCAAGTTATCTTTGCAATTGTTTCCAAATTGATGGTGGAATTTATATAGTTAGTTTTTAGAACTTAGATGATTTCATTTTTTATTTAGTCGAAATTTTAATATGGTTAAAGTTTAAATTTTATGTAATATGTTTGATTAGTAAAAAATAATGTTTATATTTTATTCTATATATCAATTAAAAATTAATTAGTTATGTTCTTTTTTTACTAAAAACTAAAAATCATAAACGAAAAAGTAAACAATAGTTTACATTTTTTTAAGAAGGTAAAATGAATTATATTAAGTGAGGTCTTAGAATTTTCTGCACAAGTAGTGTTGAAAACCAGGATAAAAATGTTCACATTACATAAAAAAGAGAAACAAGCAAGAAAAAGACGAGGGCAAACCAACCTCACTACAAAGTGATTTCCAAACAAGCGAACGGGTTAAGCCACCACAAGTGATAGTTAAAATCAAAATTAAGTCTATTTGCTTTCAGCCACCAATAAGATTGAAGTTTATTTTTGTCTTGAAAATGTTGTATCAATTCTTCTTTTGATGAAAGACCCAGGCATTTCTTCCACACAGTTGCTAACCAAATGAGTTGAAGCGTAGCGCAAATGTTTTTTGAAAACCGGCCTAAGTGTTCAAAAATTGATGAAAGTGATCTACAACATGTGCAGGATGTACCGTACTGAAACCAAGCCATTTAGAGATATCAAGCCAAATTTTTCAGAAAAATTCACAAGAGAGAAAAAGATGATCAATATCCTCCATTAAACCATAACCTCCCATACATAATTGGGCATTAGGTTGAAGAACATGTCTCCTAATTAAATTATCTATTGTTGGCAAATAGTAGGCACCATGCAAAGAGATTATTAACCTTTAGAGGGACGTCCTTATTGTGAGAGTTAACTTAAAATCAGGTTCTGGAGAAAACGTGCCACGTTTGGAAGCAACATGCCACGTTTGCTGAAGAAGTATCTGAAGCAAGTCACTGGAAAAAACGTGCCACGATAGGATCGCAACGTGCCACGTTGGTGCGCTGGAAGCGAAAAACAGAAACGTATTTTTCAGTGCAGATTTGTTCCAAATTTTAAGGGATACTTTTACTATAAATATATACCTTGTATCAGAGTAAACCTTGAGATAGAGGGGGCTGAAAACAAGGGTTTAGAAGTCAACAAGAAAACTAGAGTTTGTATAGAGTTTGCTCTTAGCAACAAACACTAGGGTTAGGGTTGATTCACCTTGGGAAACACTATTAGGATTGAGTCTCCTGGTCACGGGAAGAGATTGAGACTTTGGGTAGAATTAGACGGGAGACTTATTCATGTAACCCATTGATATCTCTTTTATAAAGCTACTCATCATTATAGTGGAACGAAGGGCTGCTCTCTCCCCAAACTAAGTTAGTTTTGGACCGAACTAGGTAAACAAATTTCGTGTGTTCGCTCTTCTTTTCTCTTGTTGTTTTCTAATTTTGCTTGTGTTTATAACTTCCATACACCTTGTTTTGGTTGCTCGATTATACTTGCTCCACACATCAAGTATTTTATTGGTGTGATTTTCAACGAATTCATAACAATTGGCGCCCGCCGTGGGGGCAATGATCAAACGATAATCAAGTACCATGGGTTCAAAGTGAGATATTGAGAAGTTTACCGGAGATAATGATTTTGGGTTATGGAAGGTAAAGATGGAAGCGGTGTTAATACATCAAAAGTGTGAGAAAGATTTGAAGGGTGAAAGTGTGTTACCAGTCACCATGTCACGAGCGGAGAAGACCAAGATGGTGGACAAGGCCAGGAGTTCCATTATCTTGTGCATCGGAGATAAAGTTTTGAGAGATGTAGCGAAGGAACCAACCGCGGAATCGATGTGGTCAAAGTCGGAGTCTTTGTATATGACAAAGACTTTGGCTCATCGGCAATTCCTAAAGCAACAACTCTACTCATTCAAGATGGAGTCAAAGGCCATCATGGAGCAACTTACGGAGTTCAAAAAAATCCTTGATGACTTAGAGAATATTGAGGTGCATCTTGAGGATGAAGATAAAGTTATACTCTTGTTGTGTGCCCTACCGAGATCTTTTGAAACTTTCAAAGATACCATGCTATATGGAAAAGAAGGCATTATTACCTTGGAAGAAGTTCAAGCGGCTTTGAGAACCAAGGAGTTGACCAAGTCGAAGGACTTGAGAGATGGTGAAAACGGTGAAGGCCTAAATGTTTCAAAATGGAATGGTGGAGGTAGAGGTAACCGGGGAAAGATTGGTAACAAGTCAAAGTTTAAGTGCTTTAACTGTAACAAGATGGGTCACTTCATGAAGGATTGTCCGGAGATTAATGGTAACTCCGCACTAATTGTCTCTGAGGGTTATGAGGATGCAAGTGCTTTGGTGGTGTGTTGTTTTGAGGATGAATAAGGTGATGTTTCTCACCTTGGGAGTGATGCCTTGTAGAGCGGTGGTCGGCTGGAGAGACGTTAAACACTCAACATCAGCCTGGAAAGGTAGTGGTAAGAACACTCATGATCAGCCTGGAGAGGCGGTTGTGAGAATACTTGTGATCTACCTTTGAGGTGGAGTTTCAAGGTGGAAGACATAGTGGGATGTACGTATTTGCTAGTTGAGGTAGAGTACACTCAACTTTAGGTGGAGTTGAACACATCGGGAATGGTACGACTATGGAGGACCTTGGGTGATATGCATTAGTTGTGAGCAAGGGAATTCTTATGAAGACGGAAGGCATTCCGGAGGTTGAAGAATGTATAGCACGGCTTATGGGATTACCTTAAAAGTCCAAGGGTGATTGAATGCAAGGATCTTCGAGAAGGCGGAAGGCATTCCGATGGCTGAAGAGGTATGGTGTGTACTTGTGGAACTACCTAAAATTCCTAGTGTAGTTTGGGTGCGAGGATCTTCGAGAAGGTAGAAAGCATTCTGATGGCTGAAGAGGTTAAGGTGTAGACTTGTGGAACTACCTAAAATTGCTAGCGTAGTTGGATGCAAGAATCTTCAAGAAGGCGGAAGGCATTCCTAGGGGGAAGCAAGGGAAAAAGCAACAATGGTGGTTGATGGTTAAATTGGCATTATCACTGATTTGAAGTCAAGGTGGAGAATGGTGAGAGTTAACTTAAAATCAGGTTCTGGAGAAAATGTGCCACGTTTGGAGGCAACGTGCCACGTTTGCTGAAGAAGTCTATGAAGCAAGTCACTGGAAAAAAAGTGCCACAATGGGATCGCAACGTGCCACGTTGGTGCGCTGGAGGCGAAAAACAGAAACATATTTTTTCAGTGCAGATTTGTTCCAAATTTTAAGGGATACTTTTATTATATATATAGACCTTGTATCAGAGTAAACCTTGCGATAGAGGGGGCTGAAAACAAAGGTTTAGAAGTCAACAAGAAAATTAGGGTTTGTATAGAGTTTGCTCTTTGCAACAAACACTAGGGTTGAGGTTGATTCACCTTGGAAAACACTATTAGGATTGAGTCTCTTGGTCACGGGAAGAGATTGAGACTTTGGGTAGAATTAGGCGGGAGACTTATTCTTGTAAACCGTTGATATCTCTTTTGTAAAGTTACTAATCATTATAGTGGAACAAAGGGCTGCTCTCTCCCCCAGACTAGGTCAATTTTGGACCGAACTGGGTAAACAAATTTTGTGTGTTCTCTCTTCTTTTCTCTTGTTGTTTTTTAATTTTGCTTGTGTTTATAACTCCCATACACTTTGTTTTGGTTCCTTGATTATTACTTACTCCACATATCAAGTATTTTATTGGTGTGATTTTCAACGAATTCACAACACTTATTCCAAATTGCGGTTGAATGATCAGCTGCCACAATGTTGACCGACAATAACATATATCTATAACAACTTGTAACATTGTAAGTTTTGGAGGCATGCAGGTGCCAAAACCACTTATTAGGACTGTTAGACAGCAAAACAATATTAGATAAAATCATACAACATTATTTAACTTGTTTTTCCTCCCAAGCAAATCACCGACGCCGCCACTTCCAAGTTTTACCACCCTCCCACCACCCAAGAGAGTACATATCAGCCACTGTTGTCATCTTGTTATCAATAAGATAAACAAGGCGACTAAAATTACTCTTCAAGATCATACCATCAATTCACGGATCCCACCAAAATAAAGTTTGAGTACCATTACCTACCTTCCTCCCTAAATTATCATCAAACCACCGGCCAACACCCGCACCTACCCCACTTTTACTATCAATCAAATTATGTATAAGTGTTGTTTATGCATAAGTATCGTTTTTAAGTATAATGTGTCATTTATGTATAACGGTCGTTTATTAATAAAGAATTAATATTTGGAACTTTAATAGTCTTTATGATAAATTCAAACAATAAACACATTGTAAGAAAAAATAATATTATCTAAGCACATTTTAATAAAATACGTGCAACATACGGGTTAAATACCTAGTATATTAATAAGGGGGTTCAAAGTGATCTTTTTATGATAGAGAAAAAGACACGTGTTGGCGAGAGGTCTCAAATTAGATAAAAATTTGTGCATTATGTATAATAAGTAAGTTTGTAATTTCAGTCAAAAAGATGATTTAAAATAAGTTATTTTTAAAAAAA
>Ga0315914_1007944_pt1 | contig 14434 bp, 6 predicted proteins | sample MpolenodulesMG_FD_203920 | JGI IMG/M metagenome (GOLD analysis project Ga0315914, IMG submission 203920) | Medicago polymorpha root nodule microbial communities from Los Angeles, California, United States - elongated nodules | ecosystem: Host-associated > Plants > Roots > Nodule | place: USA...
CTACAACATACACATGCAAACATCTAAACATTTAAGCAACACAAGTCATTTTCATGTACACATTGTATGATTTCTTGTCAAAAAAACCAAAATTTAAACAATCCCTAAATCTAAAAAATTTCTAATTTAAGAGAAAAAATTTAACATATAAACATAAAAGATTAATGGTGTTTGATTATGAAGACTTACTTGTTATTGGAGTGTTGTTTGATTTGAACTTGAAGGATTTTTGGGTTTGGGTGATTTGAGAGAGATTTTGAGATTTTAGATGAGAAATGAGGAAATGAGGTGTTATGTCTTCTTTAAGACAACACGTAGCGTGAGTTAACTAGCGCGGCGCAAGTTAACTCACGCAACGTTAGTTAAGTGGCGTAACAATTAACACTTGCGCTACTTAACTAACGCATGAACATTTTGGGCATGACTATAGAGTGCGAGTGTTTTGCGCCAGAGAAAGAGCAGATATCATGCAATAGTTAAGAGTCATAAAGGTGCAACGTTCAAATTTCCCTCACCACTAACACATAACAATCTAACAGTTATTGATATTTGTATTCAAAAATATTATATTAGATGAGCTATGTCTAGCATTTGTGATTATCCTTTCTCTTTCCATATATAAAATTTGAATGCATGATTGTGATAGTTACTACATCCACCGTTTATTGTTGCATCAAATCATGTTAGGTAATGATAAACCAATTAACAACTTAAGTAATAATGTCCACAACCATCAAGAATTCATACCTCATTCCAAGATAGAATCTTACAATATATCCTCCGAAGGTGGCATCTCTCACTTTTAGCATGGTTGGATCCGATGTATAGACCAACCAAAATGTTGATTGGAATGGTTATTTGAATAGTGTCTTGTATAGCATATATTTATCATGATGTGAATTTGGACTTGACAAACTAAAATGGTTAACTATGTAATGATGTAAACGTGTTCCTTCCATTAATCCTAAGATGAATATTTGATAATGTGTTAAGATTTTCTATAGTTAATAATAACAACTTATAGACATATACCTCTTTTTTAAACAAAGCCATATACTTTAATTTTACTCACCCTCATCACCAAATAATTTTATTGCTCTAAAATGATTGGTGAGTAAAATAAGAAAATTACATATCTTAAGTCCCTCTATACTAAAATAAAAAAGATATATTTATCAAAACAAATAGTTGCATAAATAAAAAATTCACTATCAAAATGAATCACACTTTCTATAATTAAGTGCATTTTTATTATCACTGTAAGTTTGCCGAATCATAATAAGTCATCATGATTTAAATAAAATCACTATGATATCAAACATGCAGTATTGTGTATATGTCGTTGCACCACTTGTGTTTCACTATGTCTTGCAGTGTATGTGAACAAGAAAGGGAAACAAGTGCTCAGAGTGTAAATGTGGGTCAATCAATTCGGATCCTATGGTTTAATATATCTTCTTTGCACTCAAATTATTTAGGCCGCTAAATTGTTACTCAAGTTGATTTTAGGTTTTCCTTTTGAGCTTTAAGTTTTCTCCTTTTATTTTGGTCCTTTAAATTAAGTTAGATATTTTAGTCCTTTAAAAAAAATCGTTTTGTTTCGCTCACTTAACATATAAACATTAGATATTTTAATCCTTTAAATTATGAACATCATACATTTTAGACTTTCAGTCCTTCCTATTAAGGATAAAGATGTCTTAATATTTGTAATTACTATTGTTTTTACAAATTTGTCTTTTAAGAGAGATGGTTACTGTATGTTTTCAATGTAGTATTTAATGCTGATTGAAGAAAAAGATATAAAATAAATATGGGTATGTTGGTAAAGAACTAATTAATGTACTTGGAAATAGTAAAAGGATGTTATAAAAAGAGACAAAAAAAAAATCTCAAAAGGATCCTATAATTAGGGACGGAGGTAGTAGTAAAAAGGACACAAATTTTGAGACGAAGACAATATTAGAAATCCCAAAAAAAAATTAAATGAGTAAATAGGCAAATACCCCCCAAAAATTGTGAGTTTCGTCAATTACCCCCCTGAAATTGCACAACGTTAATCAATTTACCCCCTCCGTCAAATTATTTTGTTAGTCAACATGACGTTTTGCAAATACCCCCCTGAAGTTTTGCACTTATGTGCAAAATGCCCCCTGAACTTGAAAATTTATATATTTTTTTCTTCTTATTCTTGACTCAATAGATATTAATAGTAAACAATTAACAATTAACTTTAATAGTTTAAATTCTACAATATTACAATCCAATATTACAATTACCATTTAAATCCTTTATTACATCGCATTCATCTATTTGTTACCCCAGAGCTATAGAATTAATAAAAAAATAAAAGTTTAACAAACTTAATTATAAAAACTGATAAGTAGTGAACCGGCTGCATTGATGGGCTGACCTAACATGTAATCCATAGCTCATTTTGTTAGCTATGTCTTCCAAGCATTCAACAACTAAAGTTTTTCACATGTTTTGTTATATGTAGTGTAGTTTCTTACTTCATTTAAATGGGGTTGGAGTTGAACTTATTACTACAAACAATATGAATTACACCAGTCATCTCAACTCAGGTGAAATAGTCAAATTCTCCAACATTTATTGATGCTAAATAGAGATGCCTTATTTAACATACATCTATTCAAGGCACTAAACTTTTTTATTCCTATCCTGACAAGAAAGAGAGCATTTGAATGAGCAAACCACTCTCAACCTTTTTAGCAGCAGATAATTCCTTTTGATGATCATTAAGAAGTTGGAGCAGCTCCCTGTAGCCTTGCTCCATATCTTTTTCCCAATAAAATAGGCACATTTCGTAAAGGCATTCTCTCCATTTTGTTGTTGCACCCTTTTTTTTTCTTGCCAATCTCAAGGAACTTTGGATTAAGGCCCGATGGAATGCATCTAGTAACTTGTAATTATTAATTGTTTGCCTTTAATACCTTGAGTCAAGTATAAGAAAAAAATATATAAATTTTCATGTTCGGGGGGCATTTTGCACATAAGTGTAAAACTTCAGGGGGGTAAATTGATTAACGTTGTGCAATTTCAGGGGGTAATTGAAGTTTTGTTAATTTCAGGGGGGTAATTGACGAAACATACAATTTCAGGAGGGTAATTGCCGATTTACTCAATTTTAAATACACACTCTGATCACTGTTATAAGAAAAAATTGACATTGTAGATTCATTCAATAAATGATATATATAGTATTTAATATAGATCGTATACATCATTTATTGAATAAATCTCAAATGTTAAATTTTGCTTATGATAATGACCGGATGTAAAAATTAAAACGGATCGAAAGTAAAAAGTAGACTAGTGTCTCATAAATGGATTGGTAAAGATTGAATAACCCATTCCCAATGGTCAGTATTGTCCCTTACAAAAGGAATAGGCAACCGCAGTTTGCGCCCACTTTGGTTGATTCTGTGCAGAAACTACAGTCTACAGGTGCATGGCAATCATTGTGTCCTACTCAGTAACTACTAAGCTATGACACAGATCCAACTGGGGATTTCTACTTCTTGCTAAAGTGTGCAACTATAGCAGCCACCAACATGCATTTGATTTTCCTTTTAGGTACAAACAAGGTCAATACCAACCCAGCTGGATTATGGATATTGTTGGTTCTAACCTTAGCTTTTTACATATCTACACCTAATTATCTAAGTGCCCATAAAAAAACAAATAACAAGTCCAAAGTAACAGCACAACTAACAACACAACCAAGTAGTAGTGTACTAAACCGTACATTATAGAAAACCATTTTAAAATATTTGTTTACAAATTAAACTGCTCAAGGGTTTCACCAGCCATGTGAATCTGAAAGCTAGCTAAACTCCAATTTACTAGTGACAAATTCTAAAGTTTCTTTGTCTGCTTTTTGCATTCCAACTGGCCCTCATCTTAATATTTTCGTATAGTATAATATCACACGGATATCTCTATATTCCTAACTATTAACAATCATGAATAGTATTGTACCATATGCCACGTCGAGTTGACAAAAAAACACACTCAAATTTGAATAGATAAGATTTTGTTTATATAATAAGGTGTTACATTATACAAAACATAGGGAGCCATATCTAGGTTTAATTCCATCAAAGTAAGGATCCACGTGTATAATCAAATTATAATTTCAATGTGCCTTTTGAAGGTAGGACAAACAATAAATGGAAATATGATTCAAAAGGCTGTGTTTATTTAATTTATTATTCAATCTGCTCCTAACTAGTAATTATGCAACATTGGTGAGTTCTAGATATACCAACAACGAACACATTGGTGTGTTCTAGAGCCGATATTTGTACTATTTCCCTAACGACGTGACTAGCTAGTTATCCAAATTTATGTCCGCTTCTTGCAATAATACAGACCACAAATCCCAAATAATATTTTTAGGGCATAAATAAGAGGCTAGCTACTTTCTCTGTTTCTAATATAATTTTTCTTTAAAAAATAGTTCAAAAATATAAGCTTTATTTAAATTGCTAGAAGTGAGTACATCTGTTTTTTTTAGGAAAGAAGTGAGTACATCTATACACAAATGTTAAGCTTTATTTAAAAAATAGTAGTCCTTACATATAAGCTTTCTCTAAAAATGTTTCGTAATTAATTTTTTTCCCTTCAACTTATTTTGAGTTGTTTTTACCGCAACAACTCAAATTTGTTGGTTATATTAAAGGCTTGAGTAGATGTGTGTCATGAGATATGGGAATGTTGACTTATCAAATGTGGCCTATGAGTCTCACACCTTTTTTTTCTTTCAGAGGTGCAAATTCATTTCATTAAAATTCAAAGGATTAATATAATCGTATATGTCAAAATAGAGATGAGAACTACCATTATATATGGTCGCTTTTGCAAGATTATGAGCAATCATATTACCCTCTCTTCTAGAAAACTCGACATAAGAGTTATTACGAACATCAGATAAATTAACTCTACACCTAGCTAGGATGGAATCAAGCTCCGTGTCATCTCGAACATGTGTGTTGAATGAGTCTACTACTACTTTTGAATCTAAGCAAACAATAACTTCTTAAACTCCAGTTCTCTTACCCATTCCATAGCTAGTAATTCTAAAGCTTCTCCTTTATCAATTGACATAATCTGTTGCAACCATATAGTTTTAGCTCCCATAAACATGTCAAATCCATTCCACTCTATTGTGATACTCTGAAAATGAATCATCACCTTTAAACTTTACGAAACTATTGGGTGGTTGTTGCCTAATTATTTGATTTTTGCCTAAAAGAATATCTATTTATTACCTTGACAGATATTTAACTTGTATTTAATATTTTCGAAATAAAATTCTATTTTAAATTGTCTCTCAAAAAAATTCTAATTAAAACTTATTAAGCATTCGTTAGCATGATGCTTAAAAATATAGAGAATCCCTCAAAAAAATTGCTAGACACACTGCCAATGTATCGAAGCGCACGTGCTTGGGGAAATCATTCTCAGCGTATTTCAGGTAAGATTAATTTAGAAGGCCATGATATGCTAATTGATTTTGCAATCATTGAGTTGTTTGACCGCCAAGACTCTTTGGCTGCGCATGACTTTTTTATAAAAGGACAATGGAATAGATAAAAAAATACTTAGTACCAAAAAAGAGAGAAAAATACACTAACTGTAAAGGCAAAATAAAATAAGAGTAATGTTAACAACACTCTCTTTTTAATATTTTTTTATATATTGAATTATTTGTTGGGTGTGATTCTCTCACACACACATATATCATTATTTTATATGAGACTCATTTATATAATGCAGGACCGTCCCCGACAATTCAAAGGTCCTGTTGTAATTTTGATAATTTTCATTTAAAATGTATTAAAAAAATTCAACACCACTTATAGTAACAGACGCCTATGTTGTAGTTAAATGTACGAGCAATAGCTCAGACATGACTATTACCTATAAAAAAAATATATATTTACCTATAGACAATGTATAAATGATAACAAAAATATTGCATTTCAAACTTTTACCTACGATATAGTGACTGATTTTGTCCGTATATACAAGTTTTTTTTCCCTTTCTTCTTTTCTTTTTAATACCCTCTAGATTTGATGCCCCGTACGTATAAGGGGTCTTGTTGCATTTACACAAAACCGGTCATGATGAATGCATGATTCATATTAACTTTATCCAATAAATAAATGAATGTTAGAACAAACAGATAATATATCTAACACTTCATAGCATTGCTAAAAAAAACACTTCATAGCAACAAAAAGAAAAAATAATACACGCACTAGCAAAAACAATGACTCCGCCATCATGAAAAGACATACTACATATAATATAACGGGTTGCATGAACTGCTTATTCAAATCATAGCTAAACAATTTACTCTGTTCCCACTACAAGACAATGGGAATTTTGTGGCTGACAATAACCCTTACGAAACCGCAAAGATTTACTTGAGCACAAACTTTTGAGCATTTAATTTAAAAAATAAATATTAATCTATTATGTTCTCTCTTTATCTTTTCTATATAATGTATGACTGACTAAATTTAGTGTCTAAATCTAGGTGCCCAAGTAAGTATTTTCCACAAAACATTAGCACATTTGATTTAGTCACAAACATTTGTGAGGGTGAAGATAGACACAAATGTTTAAATTTTCTTTTATAAATTTGATTCACAGTTTATAAAGATCTAGACCGGCACAAACTTGCGTTCGTTTTGCATACTTTATTTTATTTATTATATTAAAATAAATAAAATAATAGCTCAGTTAATAGGGACATGCATTATTATGCTCCCTCCGTTCCAAATTGTATGTCGCTTTGGAAAAAAATTTGTTCCAAATTATACGTCGTTTTACAATACCAATTAAACATTAATGTTATTTTTTTTATTATACCCTTAACTATTTATTACTCTCTCTTCTTTCATTTCTTTAATTTATCTTTCTCATGTCATTTATTAAGGACAATTTTGTAAAACAACTCATAATATCCCTTTCCCACACAATATTAATTCCATTTCTTAATACGGGTGAAATGCCCAAAACGTCATACAATTTGGGACGGGGGGAGTATGCAAGGGTTGGGGTTTGAACCCCGGACACCCCACTTATTCACCTTGAAAAAGGTAAATTCTAACCACTTGACTACTTAACCAAAAGAAATATATATATATACACACACACACACAAAGAGAACGAGTTGGAACATGGAAGCCTAAAACACGTGGTAAAGAGCGACGTTGTGCAAGGGTTTCATCTTGTAGCTTTTCTTTTGTCTTTTGTTGGTTTCTTGGGTTTCGTTGTTGTGTTTGTGTAATTAACCTTTATCTTCTAGTACACCTTATGCTGGATAAACCATTTGCATTGTTATAATATAATTCATTTTAACTTGTTAAAAAAAAATGGCATTGTAGTTGTTGGTACAAATTGACGTCGGGACATACATATTAACTTTAACCATGAATTATGGCTTAATTTCTCAGTTTTATGAAACATTTAAGAAAAATGCTAAATATCGCGACAACATTCATCACGACACGCTCGCGAATGATGTTGTACTCTTTACTGTACGCGCGTTATCCTTTCTTCCTTGTTCTACATTTTATTCAGCTCTCAGCTTATGATTTGTAGATGCTTCTCTCAACATCATTACTTGCAGTTGCAGATCTTTGAGGTTGAATTGCCACATGTTATGTTAAGTTTAGTTGGAAAACACGTGGTGGCGGTGAACATTACCCGTTGGTATTATTTAGTGGCACTTTTTATTTTATTTTAAAATAAAGTAGCACTTGCTAATCACCCAATACCTTTTTATTTATTTTAATATACATCTAACCAAGTTAACACTGAAAATTTAACTTAAGTACGTAACATAATTAGCCAGTTGTAAAATTCGCGAGCGTGATTCCTCGCGATATATAGCCCGGCTCAACATTTAAATAAGTACTAGTACACGTTTGTGTTTAGATCTTGAGGAATTATATTCTTGATAGCAAGCACTCTACACTTGACTGAATATACCCATTAAATTGTCACCCAAACCCAATTTTCTACACTCCCAAAGCATTGTTCGAATAAAGTTTATTATTTATAGTTTTCATTTTTATCACCAGTAATGAATTTTTGGACTTAATTTATATGAACCACTATTAGTTTAAAAAAGTTTTACATATATATCAAATTATATATCGCAAACTCATCTTTCAAAAATTTATGTGATAGATATGATTGAATAAAGAGGTATGTTAGCAAGTGTTTTTAGGACTTTTTTTTAAAGAAGTGTCTTTAAGACATTTGTTAAGAATTAAAAAATGAAAATAATTTAAAAAATTATTTAGAAAAAATTACTTTCTTTTTTATTTTAATTCGTTGAATGCATAATTTCAGAATAAATTTTCACTTTAAACTTCTTAACAAATCTTTTAGAGCACTTCTTAGTATTTCCTTTAAATAAAAGTGTAATAGTAATAATTTTTTTTTTTTTCTTTTTGCATGTCAATAAACTCTTTTTTAATCAAAATATCAAATATATTTTTAACTTGCAAATTCAATACCTTATTGCTAAATGAGGAGGGCCTGTCTCTTGACTGTACCAAACTTCCAAGTAGCACTTGTTATAACATTTTCTTCATTTTTTGTTTTCTTACCTTTTTAACTGTCTTCCTTTTCTTTTCTTTTTCCCTCAAGCCAACATCATTATCTAACAGATTTTAATTGTGGGTAAGACATGCTTGATTTTTATTTTTTTATAAGCTGACATGCTTGATTTATTTACTCGTATCTTTAGTCCCCTCTATACCTTTTTTAATAATTCAATTTTGCGGGGAACAAGGGCTTGATAATTTAAAATTTAGTTGTGAGGAAAATTGACGCATAAAAAAGGTATTTCGACTAAGATTTAAATTCAATTTTTTTCATATAATTATTTATTAACTTGAACGCATTAATCACTTAAGTTCAATTACTTGATTTTTTTTCTTTCTAGTACAAGTGCTTGATTTTCCAACCATACATTATATGAGGTAGATAATATTTGCTTAGATGCAAACCACATAAAATGTCCCTCAATAGGATAAGTACATAACTCTAAGTGCTGTTTCAACGAGAAAAAAAAATACATAATGCCCTCTAAGAGGAGCATTAATTCAGTTGCTATGTGGCACCAAGAAAATGGGATTACGTAACTTCACCTTTTCCACAGAGCAATTAGGCTTCTTATTTTGTACATATATGTTTTCTAGAAGTTTTGATGCTTTACACAAATGACTTATTTCGTATCACTTTTCTTGCATTATTATTATTATACGGATTGAGTTGATTAAAGATACGTTTATTGCAAAGGAGTTTGTATAGTACATTCACATATTGCATGATTTTGGTTTCTTGCCTTATTGTACGGATTGTGTTGATCAAAGATACGTTTATTGCAAAGGAGTTTGTGTACATTCACATATTATTGCTATATTTTGCTATATTTTTGTTTCTAAATTAATATATTGCAATTCTAATATAGGAGCTCTTTTGTTTTAAAACAGCTATATTTTAGAATTGAATATCATTTCACATTACATTTGATAAGAGATACGTTCCTTCACCATACACGGTTACACACATCATGGTTTTCTAACCAATATTGGATGATCTAGATTTTAAAGCAGTTTTAATTTTTTAAAATCTAAAATAGATTAGCGAGTCTTAAATATAAACAATAGGTTCTTAATTGGTGGATCAAAATATGTGTGACTGTGCAAAATTATAGGGTTGTGAAACACACGACCGTTAAACCAACGGGTTGTGACTTGTGAGTGCACACAACCTGTATTCAGTGTTGCATGAATCGCTCTATATATGATCGATTTATGGATCAGTCCTAGGAAAAAAAAATGTTGCTGTAAATTTTGTCATGTCACTAGTTGAAGGAGTCTCTAAATTAATTTATTTTAGAGGGGACTCTTTAAATTAACGTTGAGGATATATTAATATTTTTTTAGAGAGGTGTTGTATTAAAATATTACTAAAATAGCAATCACACATGTAACTTAGACACCAATCATCTAAAATCTTACAAAATGCACTCTCTCTTAGCTTCAAGTTAACCGTTATTTAAGATTTGGGTCTTGCTAACAAGTGTTTTTAGGACATTTGTGAAATGATTCAAAAAATGGAAATAATTTATAACTTTCATATAAAAAAATATTGTTATTTTTTATGTTTCAATGTGTTGAATACACAAATAATTAAAATAATTATATTAAACAATTGATAAAAAAAAACTAACCAAATATGGAGAAGGTTGTATCATTGTAACATGTTGAGATCCAAACTATCTTGGCACCGAAATGTACCACCAATCCTATACGATCTCTCCAAAGGTATTATTAATATAAAAATGAAAAACAAAAGTTGGGATGTGTAAATCAAAGGATTCCACTTGTGTATCATTGAGATATTAATGGTATATACCATTGGCCAATTAGAGTGTGCCACCTATCAATGTTACTTTATAAATGTTTTATTTGATATATATTTTTAAAGGATGTGTCACGTGGCACATTTTAATTGAGCAATGATATATACCATTATGATACACAAATGTTATCCGTAAATCAAATCCGCCAAAATAAGATCATTGAAACCTATAAGAAAGTAAACCAACCCTATATCTTTAAAGAACATTCTCCAGCACAACTAGATAATTGATCCAACTAGACTAATTCATTGACAAAAAAAAAAAAAAGTATTGGCTAGTTTGTCTACACAAGTATTCTCCTCTCGTAAACACAAGAAAATCTAAAACGAATATTCCTAATAATATGAAGACAATTTTTCTTTTAACATTAAGCTTCCAATAAATCAAATTTACATTAGTAAAAGTTTAAACTGTGAAGAGATAGTTACACTCAAACCAAAAATTTGTCCAATCTCTAACATTAGAAAAATTCGATAGCATAAACAGCCGCATTTAAGATTAAAAATAAATCTGTTGGTTTGTAACTAATTCCTTCTTACAATTTTATTCAAAAAAATACTTTTCCCAATAATAAGTTAATTATTTGATCTACTAAAAATTACATTAATTTTAATAGGAAAAATTAGTTTATATTGATTTTTAAATTTAAGGACGCTTTTGTCCTTAAAAAATTATAGCATTTCTGTTTTTGAATTTTCTATATAACTAAAAATGAAAGATACTTCTCTCTCTTCCATTTCACTTATTTCTCTTACATTAAACAATATATCAAATTTGAATAGAAATTCTCTACTACAAAAAAAAAAAATTGTAGCTACACGCTATATTGAATTTCGGTCATTGATTTGAGATCTATCGGTTCAAACATGACTTTTATAAAATTAGTACTAAAAAATCTACCATTAAGTCAAGATCACAAAGTTAAAATCCGGTTAGTGACACACAATAACGGTGGGACATCAAATCAATCAAATTTACCCTATTTCGCACATTCTTATCTCTTACCCTCTTTCTCACCCTTTCTCTCTTTACACTTTTTTCTTACAACCAAACACATAATAATGTTGTAAAATATACATCGTGAAAAGCATAATACAAATATCATATTTTTATCTTTTATTCATCTTTATCATACTAATATAATGTTCTAGTTTGGTTAATTTCATAACAATATTCCACATTTTGGTCTCTAAAATAATATTTTGAATAATCCATCATTGATCTGTATTAGGTGAAATAGTTCAGTTGTGTGGTAAAAACAAAGTAATGGTCCATTCAGTCCCAATTACAAGAAAAAAAAATCAAAACCAATAATGTAATTTTTGAATGTTTTTCGCCAAATAAACTTAATTTGTAGTTTTTCCTTATAAATAAGACAACAAAAAAAAATCTTATAATTAATACCGCAAGTAGTAATAAACTTAAGATATGATCAAATTTTAATTCATATATAATTATATTATATAACTTGTAAGATAAAAAAATTAATAAAAAAGATAAATTAATAAATAAAAGTTCATTGGATTTTTACTAAAATCAAATTATTGGAGCAAATGAAATGGTTCAATTAAGCCTTCTTGGATTTTTTATTTCTTTCACAAGAGTGTAACTAATGTGCAATGTAAATGTAAAGAAGTGTTCGTGTTAATATAAGAAAGTGCTATAACATGTAGATGTGTAAAAATTAGGAAAATGCTAATGAAATATCCTTTAAGGTTTGGTTAAGAAAACAAATGTAGGAATAATTTAATCTATTCAAAGACAATAGGTGTTAATATTAGAAAGTGCTATGATGATAACATATAACGGAATGAATATGTAAAATATATTTACAATGTAGATATAACGGAATGAATGTAGATGTGTAAAAATTAGGAAAATGCTAGTGAAATATGCTTTAAGGTTTGGTTAAGAAAACAAATGTAGTGAAAAAGTGTAGGAATAATTCAATCTATTTGAAGACAATAGGTCTTAATATTAGAAAGTGCTATAACGATAAGATATAACGGAATGAATCTGCAAAATATTTTTACAATGTATATGAGTAAAAAAATAGAAAAATACTAATGAAATATTTTTAAGGTTTGGTTAAGAAAACAAATATAGTAAAAATATGTAGGAAAATGCTAGTTCAACTTTTTAGAAGTTTTGTTTTGAATACAAATTTTTTATTTTTGGATTCTTTAACTTAACCAGTGTCATTAGAAAAAAGTGTACTCTTTCAAATATTTATACAACTTTTTAAAAACCAAGAGAAACAATTGTATGGTCACAACTTTCAAATAAAAATTATTTAAACAAACAAATATAAATTGAAAAGATAAAGCTTAAAAGAATTAAATGAAGCATTATAGTTTTAAAATAATTAATTATATATCTTTTTACGTGTGTCAAAATCATTTTTATTTGGAATTGTAGCATAAAATTATTTTTTCTTTTTTTCAATTTTTTACTAAACTCTTCAAATTGAACAACACAGTCCAATTTCAGGCACATCCTTCGAGAAAAAAACTAAACTATAAAGTGGCGTTTGTTTCAGTGACGCATAAATTATACTCAGGGATTACTTACCTGAAAATAAAAATATAAAAATTTGATTTCTGAGTATTTAAAAAAAAATGTTCGGCAGATAAGTTGACATTTTTGGGAAAACTGAAAGTCACAATTTTAAAAAAAATATATATGTAGGATTTCATGGAAATGCACATTCCCACCTTCTTACATAAGAATAAATTCATGAAATTAATGGAAGTTACTTCATTTTTAAGAACCTTTATACCCAATAATATTTTTTCTCAACCTTATAACAAACATGAGTATAATCATTCCCTAACCATATATTCCCTAGAATGTCATTTTTAAACATGAAACAATCACCCCCTAACTTAATAATCATTGTCATATGCATCTCACCAAAATGGGAGCCACGTCATCAAGAACAAATCATCTTAATAATGTGTTCAATATGCGTTATTGGTATCTTTATAATGCTTTACCAACAGCAAATTCAGTTGATTTTAATAAATTATATTATATATTATAAACAAATAATAAGTAAATTCATAGCCAAAAAATAAATAAGATAGATTACGTGAAAAATCAAGTGACACGCAAGAAATTTGTCAATAATAGCTAGCAAAATTTATGGGAAATAATAACAATAAGCCTCTAAAAACTAGGGAGAAAAAAAGGCTGGAATTATCAAGTTGATGGAAAGCTTCTCAAGTTGAACCAAATATTGCGTCCACGTGATTATTACCTATGTACAAACCACTTTTGCCTCTTCTTCTTTATTATTATGTACTTATTTTCCTCCTTCAAGTTTCTAATTGCTTTCCTCTTATTTTATTTCTTTCTCGTACAACTACTTTTGTTTCAAGCTGGACACTACTATGTTACATACGCGTCCTAAGTAACAACTATAAATAGAGCATGTTCTCCATGCTCTTCTCTCAAAACAAAAATATTACATTACATCTCTTCTTCTAAGTAGAGAGTAAACAACAAATTAAACATGTCTGAGACACTTCGTTTGGCTGTTGCTGTTCTTGGTATTTCTTTGTTCGTTCATTTCTTAATTTCATTTTTGTCTTAACTCTCCGAATTTTAGAAACTCTCACGAAAATGATTAACATATCGACCACTTGAATCCAATCATTTCGTTCTTTGTTATTGTTTCCTTGCCTTAATTTAGTTAGCATCTTACAAATGTTCCTTATAGTTTAGTTCCTTTGTGTTCTTGCAGGCAATGCTGCTTCAGTCTCACTTTATGCTGCGCCAATGTAAGTTGCATAACATAATTAATTCATGATCTACCACTCTTAATTGGAGAAAATGAAGTATTGAACTATTTCATGGTTAATTTTCAGGGTTACATTTAAAAGAGTAATAAGGAAGAAAAGCACAGAGGAATTTTCATGCATTCCTTACATAATTGGATTGTTGAATTGTCTTCT
>Ga0315914_1007945_pt1 | contig 14433 bp, 9 predicted proteins | sample MpolenodulesMG_FD_203920 | JGI IMG/M metagenome (GOLD analysis project Ga0315914, IMG submission 203920) | Medicago polymorpha root nodule microbial communities from Los Angeles, California, United States - elongated nodules | ecosystem: Host-associated > Plants > Roots > Nodule | place: USA...
CCGACTTAGGAGTCTCCCATTGTGATACTGCATCAACTTTAGACGGATCCACAACAATACCACTACCAGAAATAACATGGCCAAGAAAACTCACCTCATTCAACCATAATTCACACTTGGACAACTTGGCATATAACTTTTTCTCTTTCAGCACTTGCAAGACAATCTTCAAATGTTCAGCATGTTCCTCTTCGGACTTAGAGTATATCAAAATATCATCAATGAATACAACAACAAAGCGATCCAAATAAGCATGAAAAATACGATTCATGTACTCCATAAATACACCTGGTGCATTAGTAACTCCGAAAGGCATCACTAAATACTTATAATGTCTGTAACGTGTCCTAAAGGCCGTCTTCTGCATATCTTCATCTTTCACTATAATCTGGTGATAACCCAATCTCAAATCAATCTTGCTAAACACACGTGCACCCATCAATTGATCCATCAAATCATCAATCCTCGGAAGTGGATACCTATTCTTATCGTCACTTTATTCAACTGTCTATAATCAATACACAGCCTCATACTACCATCTTTCTTCTTAACCAACAACACCGGCGCTCCCCAAGGTGAAACGCTCGGTCTTACGAACTTCTTATCTAGCAAATCCTCCAACTGCTTCTTCAACTCAGCCAATTCAGAAGCCGACATACGATAAGGCGCCATCGACACAGGCTTCGTACCCGGAACAAGATCAATCAAAAATTCAACCTCTCTCTCTAGCGGCACATCAGGAATCTCGTCAAGGAAAACTTCTGGAAATTCGCACACAACTTGCAACTTATCAATCACTGCTTGATTCTCAACAGACAAAGATGTCATCAGGTAAAACATCAGAATTTCATCACGCGCCAACTGCTTCAGCTGCTTGGTAGTCAAGAACTCGACTTCACTCTCTTCTTCAGCAGAAGAAAAATACACCGACTTACTAAAACAATTAATATGAACATGATTATACTCCAACCAGTTCATACCAAATACTAACGACAACAAACAGGACAACACAACGACAGTAATAAACTGTCACACGACACTACGCGACTCAACTACTTGGCCGGACAAACCAACCTGCTCTGATACCAATTGTAACACCACTTATTCTTAATTATTTCCAAACCAGCCCCTCCAAGTCTATTTATTCTAATTTCCCACATAATCTTCTAAATAATAATATAAAGCCACTTAATAAAATATTAATACACAACAACACGTCGTAAATCAACATAAATCACATAAGTCATATAAAAGACTCTAAACTCAACCAAAAACAACTCTCCCCAACTTATAAAATTTTCGTCCTCGAAAATGTGCCACTACAGGCATGGGCCGTGCCAAGTTACTGGAGTTTTGGGGCTTTTGGCATGGCAAGTCAGGCACGGCCGTGCCACTGCAGGCACGGGCCGTGGCAAGGTACTGGCATTTTGGGCTTAAATTTTATTTCATTTTCTTGAATCGTGCTCGGACAATTACCTACAAAACAACTTAAAACAACAAAAAACAAACAAAAAGCGATTAAATGCGTGGGTTGCCTCCCACGAAGCGCTCGTTTAGAGTCATTAGCTTGACGGTTAGAAAGTGTCCTTAGAATGGATCAACGAGATCATATTGTGTAGATGACGCTAGGATGCGGCTTCTTAATGATTGCACTACTTTCCCTAGTCAAAGCTATTGTCTCATTATGCTCTATAGTCTTTTTCTTTGAAAAAATTTCCTTTAAAAACTTAGCATATAGAGGCATTCGAGACAAAGCTTCCACAAAGGGAATATTAAAGAAAATCTTTTTAAGTATATTGACAAATTTATTGAATTGTGCCTCCAAGTTATGTCTAGAAAGACTCAATGAAAAAGGGATGTTGGGTTTATCAAGTGGTTTTTCACCTTCTATCGTGGCATTCTCACCTAAAAGCTTAACACTCTCTCCCTTAATGTCCTTAGCCTTAGTAATGGTTTCTTCTAACTTACTACCCCAAAAAGAAATAGCGTTAACATGGGCTTTGGGGTTGGCTTCGGTTTGACCAGGAAAGACTCACGATGTTTGAGAAGAAGCGACCACTTGTTGGGCTACTTGGGAGATTTGGGTCTCAACCATTTTAGTGTGAGTAGCAATAGAGTCTACCTTAGTATTGAGTTTGGAGAGAGAATCATTCAGAAATCCGGTTTGGATTTTGAGCTCTTGGAGCTGTTTAGATTGGTTCATGACATAGCTTTCCATTAAAATTTCCAAACTCGATTTCTGAGCGACTCTCTGGTTGTTTACATAGCTAGGTGGTGCTACTTGTCCGTAGGAATTTTGAGGGTTTTTATAAAAGTTTTGGTTCTGCCTCATTCCTTGGTTGTATTGAGCATAGTTCATTTGCTCAGCACCATTAATAGCACTACCCAGCTTGCAATCAACACCGATATGACCAAATATACCACAGATTTCACAAGGAGGAGATGCAGGAGCATTTGTGACAGCACCAACATTCATTTTTTCAAACTTTTGGGTTAGTGCATCAACCTTAACATCAATGAAATCACACGGTTCAATCAAAAAGATGGGGAATCTCTTTAATTATTTTTGTTCCTTTCATTTTATTTATATTTGCATTTATTTTATGATTTTGTCATCTAAATAACATAATGTCTTCGAACACTAATTAAAACCAGCGTGAATTTGAATAAAGTTGTGTATTGAATAAATTCGATAAAATTTGCGTATTAAATAAATTCGAATAAAGTTTCGTATTAAATAAATTCCGATAAAATTTGCGTATTGAATAAATTCGATAAAATTTAAGTATTAAATAAATTCGAATAAAATTACGTATTTAATAAATTCGAATATGTATTAAATAAATTCTGATAAAATTTGTGTATAAAATAAATTCGAATAAAGTTTCGTATTAAATAAATTCCGATAAAATTTGCGTATTAATTTTTGTTTGGATAAACTAGGAGAAATGACATACATCAAGAGGAAACACCAACATCCTAACTAGGTTGGCATCCCGCGGAACCTCCATCCTATGCCGCCAATCTCAAAATATTATTAAAAAAAGGGGGAAAAATATATACAAAGAGGGGGGACTAGGCCAAAACCCTTAGAAACAAATAAACAAGCAGATAAAATTTGAATAAAGTTTCGTATTAAATAAATTCTAATAAAATTTGCGTATTAAATAAATTCGAATAAAGTTGCATACTAAATAAATTCAAAATCAATTCAAAAAATAAGTCGAGTCATCACATAAAGAATGAGGTGCATTCTGTGACACTCATCTTATATGAAGGAATTTTGTGACACTCATCTTACATGTTGTTTTGACAGGAACAATAGAACTTCCAGGTGAATGCTTGAGAGCTGTTGTTTAACAGGTTTGACCTTATACAATTTCAGAGGTAAGACAATTGTTGTAGTTGGAAGGTGCATTCCCTACCTAATCACGATCTTCTAGCGGAATCAAATTGTTGAGAATATATTCAGTTGATCTCTGCAACGTGACAAACATATCGATAAACGGAACCATGTTGTGTTGCCAAAAAATGGAGAAAATGCTCCTCACGTCGTCGTCGTTCTTTAATTCTAACCGACTGAACGTTATTCTCCCGTCGTCCAACGTTGGATGTTCATACCAAATGTATTTCACTCTCCTTGTGTCTCCAAGGTTGAGTCCTTGGTTGATTTCATCCGGTTGATCCTTGAGATCTTTTAACGTGACATTAATGTACCGAACCTTGAACATATGAGGATTTCCACCATTGAAGCGTATGGAAATCACATAAAAAATTAAACAATCAATGAAAAACTCATTCAAACATTTGGAGTGCAAATTATACATGAACCCTAAAACTCATAACTACAACATAAACATGCAAAAAATTTAACAAAATTAATCAACTTACATCTACTCTAAAAATGAATCATATACTCTTACTCGTAAATCTAGTGAAAAATTAAAATTATAAAAAAATAAAAACACTAAAATTTAAATTAACCTAAAAATCATAACTATAACATAAACATGCAAACATCGTAACAATTAAGCAATATAAGTCATTTACAAGTAACATTGTATGATTTCTTGCAAAAAAATCAAAATTTAAACAAAATACTAAAACTAAAAAAATCTAATTTAAGAGAAAAAAATCTAACATATCAACATAAAAAGGTTAATGGTGTTTGATTATGAAAACTTCTTGTTATTGGAGTGTTGTTTGATTTGAAGTTGATGAAATTTCTAATTTGGGTGATTTGAGAGAGATTTTGGAGATTTTTGATGAGAAATGAGGAAATGAGGTTCTGTCTGTCTTAAAAACAGCACGCATCGCAGCGTGAGTTAAGTTGCACAGATTTAACACCTGCGTGAGTTAACTCACACACGGGTATTTTCGGTATTCTAGTTGGGCGCGAGCCAAATGTGTTGAGTAAAGAGCAGAATTCTTATTTCTCTTATATAATATTAGGCTTAGTCACACTCACAGATGGACTTATTAACCTCACTTATAAATGTTATTACACAATTACTTCATTAAAACCCTCGTTATTACTCATACACCACTATTCCATTAATTAACCCAAGTTACTACTAACTTCATTAAATAACTCTCCATACTCAAAATACTAAAATACCCTTCATCCTAAATTCATCAAATTACCCTCACTCCTCAAAATACCAAAATACCCTTAATATCTCTAAAATCCAAATAACTCAATAAATAAAACACACAAAACAATTAAATAATAAATAAAGCAATTGAATAAATAACATCCTAAAATCTGGTCGTTACGATAAATTTCTGACTTTTACTTTTCCGCCTTATCTGTTTCTCACGCGCCCTATTTTTTTCCCCAAAATACGCTATGTTTGGATTTTATAATCTGAAACAGATTGATAGGTGTTTTCGGATTGTATAATCCGAAACTATGTTTTCCCCATATTTTCGTTTATTATTTTGATGACATAATTAAAAATGACAAAAACATAAAATAAATGTAAATAGATAGAAAAGTAAAGAGATAAAAATGATATAAATTCTCATTTTAATAATATATAAATACTTTCATAGTACATTTTACAATAAAATTAAAGCTTGAAGAAGCTTATTACACAGAATTTTCAAACACTTAATGTTAATTTAGTAAAACACCTAAAGCTAAACATGTGGTGCAAGAAGATGGAGGGGGGAGGAGGTAGGCGTAAGGTTTGTTTCCTCTTTAGGGAAAAGGAAACTTGGATGGTCAACCTTGCACCCAGACATACAACACATTTAGCAAGTGTACTAAAACTATCGAAGTAATAAAATTTATAAGTTCGTATCCACAGGAATTGTTTCAATTTCTACTCGACAAAAACGTTAAAATCAAGGATGTGTTAAATTTATTGGGTTGCCCTACGCAGTTGGATTTGGTTTCATAAAACTTAAACAAAGCAAATAAAATGGTTTGATAATTGGATAAAAACAGATGATCAAGCCTTTTGAATCCTCTATTGCTCAATGTAAGTAATTTGGCTTTCTTCTCTCTCAAAGAACTTAACCTAGCTTTACGACGGATTAACTAAGTGGTTTTGATCAATCTCTTGACTCAAAACCCTTTCCTAAGTTATAACCTTTTAATCTCTTAAACCGATTGAATAATTGCGGAAGCATGGTGAGAACGTTAATCCATAAGTCATAATTCTCAATTTCCTATCTCTAGGCTCCTATGTTGAATTAAACAGAATTACTATTTCAGGATTAAAAGCTAGGGTTAGTAGTCATTCAATTCCTAAGATCAATTTATATGGTTGAAAGAAGCTAGGATTAATAGTCATGCAAACAATCATACGAAAAGCAATGAACACAAATAATTCTGAATAAAGACTAGGTTTTCATTGATGTCAAAGAGAGTTCTTAACAAATTACATGGTTCACAGATCACAAAGATTCATCTCATGGCTTAATCAATCTAAGAGTTTAGCTACTCATAACTAAACAATCAAATACATAGAAAATAGTGAACATACATAAACCAGAACTAACTATGAGTTGGGTGAGATCCACTGCGTGTTATGCGGTTTCCTGGTGCCGTCTATGCTCTGTTTAGGTCTCCAAAATTGCACACCAAGCTTCTGGTCGCTTCTGGCTTTTATAGACACAAAATTAGGGTTTCAGAAAGCCCACCATCGTGCCATGTTTCGAGACCATCGTGACACGATTTGCTCATTAATCTTACTTGGCAGCAAATTTACTCAACCATCGTGGCACGTTACACATCCATCGTGCCACGATTTTTCCAGCATCTTCAGGTAAATTCCATGATTCAAGCGTGCCACAATTCAGGTCCATCGTGGCACTATTTTCCAGCATCTTCAGATAAATTTCTGCATTTTTCTCCAATTTGTGCAAAACTTCTCTTTTATGAAGCTTGAGCTGATTTAACCATGTATACAAGCATTTGACTCTCAAAACATTACAAAAAAAACACAAATATGACTAAAAAACTAGTGTTGACGTCCTGTCATCAGGCACCATCACTTTTGACCGTTCATACAATCACTAAAATATTAGAGAGACCTTATTGTATGAAAGGCCAAGGATGGAAATACATTGTAGAAAGAAAGGAGAAGATGAGAGTGTGAGATGATGGAATGAGATATTGTGAAGGATTATATAATTTGAACCAGTTCAGCACATGTTTTTTTTATGGTCCACATTGCACCGACAATTTATGTGATTCACGAAGCACAAAAACTTCTATAAATTAGTGTGCTCAGTTCATTTGTTGTAAAACACAACAAAAAACTCTGAAAAATTATTAGAAAGATGTGAACACCAAGAGGTTACTATGAGCAAGATCTTGCTCCCTTGATAATAGAAATATGTCAGTTGGCAAGACATCATGATTTAACTCAAAATAATCCTCAGGAAAACACCTTGTCTCTCATCATTAAGTAGCAGAACTGATTACGAAGAGGTTGTTGTGAACTTGATCCAATTTACCTGCCGATCCAAATATGTCAGTGGTGTTAAAATACAAATCCACCTCTTCAAACACCTTCCTAGAATTTTCATTACTTCTGTTATTGTGTTATTTTACGTGTTGAATTATGTTTTGTACCTTTTTTCCTATGTCATTCACCATGAAAAATCTTCAAAAATCAAACTTAAACACAATTTGGGACTGTTCGGATTATACAATTTGAAACAGTTTAGAAAGTTTCAGATTATATAATCTAAAACCTCCTAGACTATGTGGACTATGGCGTTACAACCAAGGTTTGAAGGGTTTGTGGTGTGTTTAATATACTTTTTATCAGTTTATACATTGTAAACGTTTCCTTTGATTCTAGTTACAGTCTAGGATAAGTTTATGACTCTAAATAATATTGCATGCTTCAACATATTTATCCATTCTTCATTTCTTATACTTTCTTACTTTTTCCTCTTCTTTTTTAGTTAGGAGTGTTTATGATACCAATTACGACACAATTTCTATTTATTTTGTTATGTTGCAGATTATACAATCTGAAAATACCTATCAATGAGTTTTGGAATATATAATCCAAACATATGGTATTTTTGAAAGAAAAAAATAGGGCGCGCGAGAATACCTTAGGATGGGAAAAGTAATAATCTATATTGCTCTGCATATTAATAGGAACAAAATGCCCAATTTTTTTCTTACGAAGAGTGTATATAGAAAGCTATGTTTGATTTGTGAGTATATATAGCAAATTGCACCAAACGAGCCAAAACATTAACAGGCTTTAGTTCAGCCCATCATCTTTGTTTTTTGACAACACAGTAGTCAATATTTAGGGCCTCTTAATGTACTTTGCTAAATATACCCCCGATAAACCACGTCTTGCTATATACACCCCATTGTTATAATATTTTTTGGACCCCCTACCGATATGGGCTCTAGGCCGTCACACCCCCAACCTATGCCTAGGGCCGTCACAAAAAATCTGCACATTGATTTCCTTTTCAAGGGTGTGATTCACTGTAACATTTCCTTGCTCCAATAACTATTTTATATCTTGAATACATTAAGGATGTTAATACAATGAAGAGAATCAGAGTAGCAAACTAAATAAGTAATACCCATGTTTTTGGCCAGCAAGAGGCCCTGATAGATGACATAGAATTCAGCAAACATGATATTGGATGAATTATAGATGTAGGAAGAAAATCCTGACAAGTAAAAACCTGCATCATTTGTTAAGCCTCTTCCATAACCAGCCCTTGTAAGAGATCCCAAGCAACTTCCATCAACACTTAGGATGACACAAGAGTGGTTATTATTGTTCCATTTGAAAAGATTATCTTCCTTAGTACTATTTTAGTTAGAAGGATAAGCGTTGGACCAATTCTTATTGCTTAAACACATCATGTTTTTATTCCTCCAAGTTCACCAAACTATCGATGCAAAAGAGAAAGAGAAAATACCCATCGTCCCCTTTTTTATCCGATCTATATCATCTTCATTAGAGATGAAATCCAACCTGCTACCACATGGGTTTTGAGTTAGTGCAATCTCAAACACAATGGAGAAAAGTATCAACATGACTACTTCACCTATTATACATCGCAGAATGAGCAATATTTCTATGGTTTAGCAAAGAGAGAGTAGGTACTGACTGTGGCAAGCCAACCAAAGAAGAAACTTAATTTTTTTTCGGGCAATTGTAATTTCCAAATCCAAAACCAAGGAGGAGAAGTAGAAGATAACATTGGTTCCATACGAGTCAACATTGAAGAATACCCACTCTTAGCTATAGAGATGTCATTTTTGTTGTGAATCTAGATGAAAGCATGCTCTAGCGATGAATTGAACTTGAGATGCATTTTATTTGTGAAATCTGAGGCAAAGGACGGGAGATGAGTGCAGAGAGGATGTGTAGGAAGGTTGCCTGAGGAGAAAGCATTTTTAACTGTTATATATAAATCATGGATGTCAATGAAGGGTGCAAGGGACCCTATGAAACCATGAGAACTCCAATTGCAAAACCAAAAAGAGGAAGAACCCGACCCGACACGCCATGAGAAGTCGTCGATTATAATAATGATAATCATTTTTTTCTAACAAAATAATAAGAGTAATTATAATATATTAATTACAATTTAATATAAAAAAATCATGCGCATGATACATATTTATTATTTATAAATGTATATAAAAAATAAAAATATTTGTAAATGATATATAATAAACATGGGAATTTTGAGTCACTTCTACATCACTTTCTCTCATGGAAGTTTGTTGGTGTTAAAATAATGAAAGGTTAGTGTGTTTAGATAACCAGAGAGATGCTTGTGTTGTTTATGAATATCTCCAGAGAAGTCAATGTAATTTATTTTTTTATCATTAACATGAGATTTATCATTATTTTTTTTTTCCTTTAATAGAGAGAACATTACAAATGCTCCTTGAAGCATAGCCCGCACTTCAACACCCAACCGGTGCAGAGCACGTGCCCTGTTTAGATTTATATGAGAACATTTCAACTTGTTGCATATTATTATAAAATAAAAATATAGTATATAAAAACCTTTGTTTTTACTCATGTTTATAACTTTTTTTCTTATAGCTTTCTATCCATCGGAGGTTCATAACAGGATTTTTTTACAGCATATATGGCAATATAAAATGGGAATAAAGTTGGCAAATAAGATGGAGGTGATTAAACGACTAACAGAAAAAGTTGGGAAATTTGTAAATATTGAACTCCCTCACCGTCTTCCTGATGTTGAACACTATTCATCCCAAGATTACATTTCGTTTGAAAGCAGAGAAACAAACTACAATCAACTGTTGGATGCACTAAAAGATGACAACAACTATATAACCAGATTGCAAGGGATCGGTGGCACAGGAAAAACTACATTGGCCAAAGTAATGAGTAAAGAACTAAAGGAATCTGGACAATTCACTCTTGTTATTTATATGACAGTATCGTTTACCACTAGTATAAAAAAGATTCAAGGTGATATTGCTGGATCTTTAGGATTTAAATTTGCTAATTGTAATGAATCAGACCGGCCCAAAAAACTAAGGAGCAGATTGACAAATGGTGAGAAAATTCTTTTGATACAATAGGGATTCCAAAACGGGACAATCACAAAGGTTGTAGAGTTCTTGTAATCTCGAGTAGTAAACAAATATTCAACAAAATGGATTGTGATAATAGAATTGAACTGGCCCTTTTATCTGAAGAAGACACATGGACTATGTTCAAAAGGTATGCCGGTATAAGCAATATTTCCTCAAGAAGCTTGATCAGTACGGCGCGTAAAATTTCAAATGAATGCAAACAACTACCAATCACAATTGCAATTATTGCCAGCAGTCTAAAAGGGCAACAACATTGGGGGCATGAGTGGGATGTGACCTTAAAATCCTTGAAGAAAAATGTATCTATGCATGGTGTTGATGATGATATGGTCGGAATTTATAAATGTTTGAAGTTTAGCTATGATTATCTGAAGGATCAAAAAGCCAAGGGATTGTTCCTTTTATGTTCTGTATTCCCAGAAGATGAAAAAATTTCTATTGAAGTTCTTACCAAACTTGCAATAGGAGTGGGTCTTTTTGGGGATGATTATGGCAGCTATGATGATTCTCGAATCGATGTAGTTGGAGCCCAAAATAAACTCCTAGATTCTTATTTGTTGTTGAGGGTCGGTGAAAAACATGTAAAAATGAATGATTTGGTTCGTGAGGTAGCTCTATGGATAGCAAACAAACAAGTTATAGGAGTAAACTTGTCTAACAAAAATCAGAAGTCATTCCTTGAAAGGCAGAAAAATATTAAATATTTATCATGTGAGATCAATGACATGAATTTGTTTTCCTTTAAGTTTGATGGGTCCAAACTTGAGGTTCTAATTGTCATCATGCATAGAAGTGAAGACTATTTATGTATGGAATTTCCAAATTCTTTGTTTGAAAATATTGTCAGGCTTCGAGTTTTGTTTTTATCAAGTAATGATAAACGACCTCTATCACTACCACATTCAGTTCAGTCATTGACAAATATTAGATCTATGTTGGTTGATAGAGTGGATCTAGGTGACATCTCTGTTTTGGGAATGCTGCAAAGTCTTGAAACACTTGATTTGGTTGAATGCACGATCAAAAAATTGCCACATGAAATTACAAAACTAGAGAACTTAAGATTGTTGAACTTGACATCATGTGTCATTAGAACAGAAAATCCATTTGATGTTATTGGAATATGTTCATCTCTTGGAGAGTTATATTTCATAGATAGTTTTAATGATTTTTGTGATGAAATAACCTTACCTGTGTTGCATAGGTACCAGATCTGTGATGGGTTAAGTGTATTGAATGAGACCTTATCAAAATGTGTGAGTATTTATGGGGAACATGGTAAGGTTTATTTTTCAAATCACACATTCAAGTTTTTTATGCAAAGGTCAGATGGTCTTCGGCTAGTTGGAATTAAGATGCCTAAGATTGTTCCGATAGATGAAGGTATGAATGATCTTGTTGAGCTTTATATGAAAGATATTTCACAGTTACGGTGCCTCATTTACACTATTGGTTCTCAAGTACCAATTGTCTTTTCTAAGTTGGTTGTACTAGAACCGGAAGATATGGATGATTTGAAAGAACTATTCAATGGTCCCATTCCGTTTGACTCTCTGAATAACTTAAAAGAGGTATCAATCGATAATTGTAAAAATTTGAGAAGTTTGTTCAAATGCAAGATAAACCTCTGCAATCTAAAGATCATCACATTGCAGAATTGTCCAATGTTAGTTTCCCTGTTTCAACCGTCGACTTCTCGAAGCCTGGTGCTACTTGAATCATTGGATATATTTAATTGCGAGGGACTGGAAAACATAATATTAGATGAAAGAAGAGAGAAGGAATCAAGAGATGAAATAGATGATGGTACAAGAGTTATGGCTCAATGTTTCCGAATCTTAGATTTCTTAATATTGTTGGATGTGGTAAGCTTAAAGACATATTTTGCAAAGATCTTTCCATGTTTTCATATCCCCTTCACATATGGGAACGTGCTCCATGTCTTCTTCCAATAGAATCATATATCATGTGCAATATTAAAGAGATCAATCTGTCTCATTTTTCAAAGATAAAATCACTGTTTATCCTATCTGTCACATCAAGAATGGTGTTGGAAACTTTGACAATTATGAATTGTGATGAGTTGAAGAACATCAGAATTGACACCGAAGATCATGATAGTAGCTTTAATTGGGGCAATGTCTTTCCAAAATTGAAAAGGATCAATGTTGAAGATTGCATCCAGTTGGAATACATATTTAGACACTACAATCATGATCATCAAAACCAAACTGAGATTCACCTTCATCTTCCGGCACTGAAATATCTCTATCTTTGCAATCTGCCAAGTTTAGTCGCCATGTATCCCAAACAATATCACCCAACATTTCCACCTTCAATACATTACCTCGGTAATTGCTCACAGAAAATAACTCAAACTAATAATCAAGGTGAATACTTTTTTTATCAGCTTTGTTTTTTTATGTTACCTCATCACCCTTTCGATTTTAAACACTTCTTTTCCACATGTTGTTCAGGTTCTCTAAATGATGATACTTCGATGAAAGTAAGCTCAAAAATAGTGGAACAGTTTCCTACAGATGATGATGTTAGAGTTTCCCAATCAATACCTTCAAAAGGTTTTGCAGATGGGACTGAAGTTCAAGCAACAACTGAACATGAGTTAACTTCAGTAGACAAACGTTACAGAGACAAAAATGGCATTGTGTCAAACGTTGCAGAGACAAAAATTGAACAAACAGAAGAGGCAAATCAAGAATTTGTTGCAAGCATTTCTGGTTTAAAAATAACTTCAGTAGCAAGTTCACCAACAAATTCACAAGTAATTTTTAAGCCATGTCCCTTAGATATTCCTCTTATGAAACACATTCAGTGGTCTAAGGTCTTAGTCAGTAACTGATGTAATTCATGGGTCAGTATAACTAATGCTTTTGTTCTTATTACAGGAGTTGTTGAATAAACAATCAACGAATCAACAACATCGTATTGGAGAAATTGATACTACTGTCAAACATTCTCAGGTAAATAATGTAACCACCTACCTATTCATATTATTAAAATTCTAAGTGAAAGACATGGATAAGAAAAATATTGATAGAAACCCATTAAACCCATAAAAAAATTAACAAAATCTAAAATTTGTAAACCAAATCTATTACGAAAAAAGTTATCCATAATAAAATTTGGCAATGAATCTGACCAAATTACCTCATTATAAAGAGCTAACTTATCAAAATAATTGTTGTCTTTCCTATATTGGAGATACTGACATCATATGTTTAATAAATATGGAATTCAAATTGTGTGGTTGAAATGGAGAGTAACCTCATACGAAAGTACCACTAAAGTTGAAAGGGAAATTTAATAAGACAATTGTAAGATCGGCGGTGTTGAATGGAACAGAGTATTGGATGGAGAAGAACCAACACAAGAATAAAATCATTCTAATGTGGGGCAAGACTCGATGGGATATGATTAGAAATGAAAATATTAGAGAGAGTTGGGGTAGCATCTATAGTAGAAAAGTAGAAAATATTGTGGAAAATTGGCTTAGGTGGTTTGACCATGTAGAGAGAAGACCTATAGATTGCGTAGTAAGGAGAGTAGATCAAATGGAAGATACTCAGATACTTAGAGGCAGAGGAAGGCCTAGAAAAACTATAGGATAAACTATTAGGAAAAACTTGGAGATTAATGAGTTGAACCAAAATATGGTTTATGATAGAACATTCTTACTTTATTTGATTCATATAGCCCATCCCACTTAATGGGTGAAGACTTAGTTGTTATGTTAAAATTTACTAAAAATAAAAGGGTCCGCCTATACAATTAGTTGCTCCTAAACAAAAGGAAATTCTCCTTGTTTTAAATTTTTTTTCCTGCTTATTTTGCTTGTATTCTTTGACACTTGGAATTAAACTACAATCTTAAACATCCATTTAATTTTAAGCAGGGTGTTCAAATAAGTTTTAAAGAAGGAACTGCATCAGCTAATGCCAAGACAATAACCTCGTTACCTCATTCAAAACCAGTAAGTTCATCATTGAATCAATTAGATACTTCTAAGCATAAACACACTATTGTTGTTGTGCTTTTGACATATTGATTCTTCTATTTTTCTATAATGAAGTATTGCTCTTCCTGACTAAAATATATGTAGTGAGGCTGATCGTATAAATATTAAGAATTCATGATGATATCATTCTAATTTTATTTGAATTTTGTAGGAAGATGGTGATGGCCAAAAAGCCATAGCTTCTCTTCCAATTGCCATAACAAAGCCTGTTACCACTCAAGATGTTGATGTTAAAATCTGGCAGGAAACTAGCAAGACTAATGATGATCAAGGTGCATACTCTTTGGATCGATCAAATATTAGTTACCTTGTC